>Ga0207657_10000554_pt1 | contig 39853 bp, 39 predicted proteins | sample KBSC33metaG_FD_184316 | JGI IMG/M metagenome (GOLD analysis project Ga0207657, IMG submission 184316) | Corn rhizosphere microbial communities from Kellogg Biological Station, Michigan, USA - KBS C3-3 metaG (SPAdes) (version 2) | ecosystem: Host-associated > Plants > Roots > Rhizosphere > Soil ... | reverse complement strand
CCACGCGGCGCCAGATGCATGCCGACGCGATCCGCGCCCCACACATCACACACCGCATCGGCGACTTCGAGCATCAGCCGCGCGCGCTTCTCGCGTGAGCCGCCATAGGCGTCGGTGCGCTGGTTGACACTGTCCTGCAGAAATTGATCAAGCAGATAGCCATTCGCGCCGTGGATTTCCACGCCGTCGAAGCCGGCCTTTTTCGCGTTCGCCGCGCCCTTCTTGTAGGCGGCGATAACACCGGGAATTTCGCTCGTTTCGAGCGCGCGCGGCACGCCATAATCGCGTTCCGGACGCAGTAAACTCACATGCCCCTTGGCGGCAATGGCGCTGGCGGATACCGGCTGCTTGCCATCGAGGAAATACGGATCGGAAATGCGGCCCACATGCCAAAGCTGCAGGAAGATGTGACCGCCCTTCTTGTGAACGGCATCGACAATCGGCTTCCAGCCTTCCGTCTGCTCGTCGGACCAGATGCCCGGCGTGTTGGGATAGCCCACGCCTATCGGATCGACAGACGTGGCTTCGGTCATGATGAGACCTGCACCCGCGCGCTGCGAATAATATTCGATAGCGAGCGGCGCGGGCACGCGGCTGCCTTCTAACGCGCGTGTGCGCGTGAGTGGCGCCATCCAGATGCGATTGGGCAATGTGAGAGCGCCCACTTTGATGGGATCGAACAGTGTCGGCATTGTGAAATCTCCGGATGCGGAATAGCGATCCGTGACAGTTAAGCAGCCTTGCGCGCCACCGCAACCGCTGGACAGAAGTGCCGCGCGCCCTGAAATAAAAAAGCCCGGCGGATTTCTCCACCGGGCTTGTCTCATGCTGAGGCTCTAGGCCTTAGCGATAGTAATGCCAGCGATGATGGCGGTCGTAATAACCGCGGCTATGGTGGCGATAATAGTGGCTGCGGCAGCCGCTGGCGCCGATGGAGTGACCGGCGAGACCGCCGACGACCGCGCCGCCGACGATGCCAACCGGGCTACCATGCGTGATGGCGGCGCCCAGAAGGCCGCCGGTACCAGCACCAATAACAGTGCCGGTCGTCTTGCGGCTATGGCAGCTGGCATCCGCGGCCGTTGCAGCCGTGCCAAGCGCCAGAATGGATATTGCCGCGATCTTCGCGATTTGTGTGAACATGATCTCTCCTCATCTGCCAGGCCCAATGCCTAGGCACTCCCCGTCCGAGTGCACAACGGGCAAGTAATTCAAAAGTTCCTTAAGCTAGCCGAGCCACAGCCTCTTTCAACCGGGCTGCGGTCGCGACGTATTCGGCACGCTTTTCCCGTTGTTCGGTGAGGACATCTTCCGGCGCGCGGGAGACGAACTGCTCATTGGAGAGCTTCGAATCGATTCGGCCGATCTCTTCCTCGGCCTTCTTCAATTCCTTTTCGAGTCGCGCACGCTCTTTCGCAAAATCGATGACGTCGCCAAGCGGCAAACCAACCGTTGCTTCGCCGAGAACGAATTGCGCGGAGCCTTTCGGCAGGGCATCCGCCACATCGGCGGAGGACAGGCGCGCAAGCGTGAGGATCACGTCGTGATTGGCGGCGAGCGTGGCTTTGCTCTTCGCGTCCGCGTCCTTCAGCACCAGCGCGACTTTCGCGGCCGGCGGCACATTCATTTCCGAACGCACGGAGCGGACGCCTTTGACGAGGTCGATCACCCAATTCATCGCACGGCTGGCGTCTTCGAATTTCGGCAGCGCCGATAAATCCGGCCACGGACCTTCGATCAGCATCGACGCGCGCGGCGTGACGGCCGTGCGCGCCCAAAGTTCCTCGGTGACGAAGGGCATGAAGGGATGCAGAAGCTGGAAGATGGTGTCGCGCACCCAGGCGGCGGTGGCGCGGGTTTCGGCTTTGGCCTTCTCGTCGCTGCCGTTAAAGATCGGCTTGGCGATTTCGAGATACCAATCACAGAACACGTCATAGATGAAGTGATAGGCCGAGCCCGCCGCTTCGTTGAAACGCAAGGCTTCGAGTTTAGTGGTGAGTTCGCTCGCTGTCGCAGCAGTTTCCGCGACGATCCACTGGTTCGGCGTCAGGGTAACTTTCGCGGGATCGAAACCGGCCACGATCTCGCAGCCATTCATTTCGCAGAAGCGCGTGGCGTTCCACAGCTTCGTCACGAAATTGCGGTTCACTTCCACACGCGAGGGGCCGATGCGCATGTCGCGCCCCTGCCCGGCCGCCAGTGCCAAGGTGAAACGCAGCGCGTCCGCGCCATATTCATCGATGAGATCGAGGGGATCGACGACGTTGCCCTTCGTCTTCGACATCTTCACGCCCTTCTCGTCCAGGACGCGGGTGTGAATGAAGACGGTATGGAACGGCACATCCTCCATGAACCACAGGCTCATCATCATCATGCGGGCGACCCAGAAGAAGATGATGTCGAAACCCGTGACGAGAACCGAGGTTGGATAGAAGCGCTTCAGCTCCGGCGTCTTGTCCGGCCAGCCCAGGGTGGAGAACGCCCACAGCGCTGAAGAAAACCACGTGTCGAGAACATCAGGATCGCGCGTCAGCGTTTTGCCACCGGCATGCGCTTTCGCTTCGTCTTCGGTTTCGGCGCAATAGATTTTGCCGTCGGCATCGTACCAGACTGGAATCTGGTGACCCCACCACAGCTGGCGCGAGATGCACCAAGGCTGGATGTTGCGCATCCAGTGGAAATAGACGTTCGACCAGTTGTCCGGCACGAATTTCGTGCGGCCGTCTTCCACCGCCTTGATCGCCTTGTCGGCCAGTGGTTGGACGTTGAGATACCACTGCTCCGTCATCATCGGTTCGAGCACGACGGTCTTGGTTTTCTCGTCGTGCGGCACCGCATGGGTGATCGGCTCGACCTTGTCGAGCAGTTCGACGGCTTCCAGATCGGCGACGATCTGCTTGCGCGCGACGAAACGGTCTAGGCCGCGATACGCTTCAGGCACCGTGTCGTTCAGCGTGCCGTCCTTGTTCAGGATGTTGAGCACCGGAAGGTTGTGGCGCTTGCCGACTTCGAAGTCGTTGAAGTCGTGGCCCGGCGTGATTTTCACCGCGCCGGTGCCCTTCTCCGGATCGGAATGCTCGTCCGCGACGATCGGGATGTGGCGATTGGCGAGCGGCAGAATGGCGAACTTGCCGATCAGATCCTTGTAGCGTTCGTCATCCGGATGCACGGCGACGGCGGCGTCGCCCAGCATCGTTTCCGGGCGCGTGGTGGCGACGGTGATGAAACGGCCGGCCTGCCCTTCGATGGGGTATTTCAGATACCAGAGATGCCCCTTCATCTCGATGCTTTCGACTTCGAGATCGGAGACGGCCGTCTGCAGGCGCGGATCCCAGTTCACAAGGCGCTTGTCCTTGTAGATGAGGCCCTGCTTGTACAGTTCGACGAAGACTTTCAGTACCGCGCGCGAAAGGCCTTCGTCCATCGTGAAGCGCTCGCGCGACCAATCCGCAGAGGCACCGAGGCGGCGAAGCTGCTGTGTGATCGCGCCGCCGGATTCATTCTTCCAGCGCCAAACTTCCTCAAGAAATTTCTCGCGGCCCATCGCGACGCGGCTCTGCTGCTTCTCGGCAAGCTGGCGCTCGACAACGAGCTGCGTGGCGATGCCGGCGTGGTCCATGCCCGGCTGCCAGAGAACGTCCTTCCCACGCATGCGCTCGAAGCGCGCGAGCGCGTCTTGCAGCGTGTTGTTCAGCGCGTGGCCGATATGCAGGCGGCCGGTGACATTCGGCGGCGGAATGACGATGGAAAAGGCTTCGGCGTCCGGGCGGCGACCCGCGCGGAAGGCGCCGGAGCGTTCCCACTCCGCATAGATCCGGGTTTCGACCTCGCCGGGATTGAAAGTCTTGTCGAGCATTTAAGCGTGTTCCTCTGAGCGCCGGTTCTGGGCAAACCGCCCGGAAGCGTCAAGAGGAGGCTTTCCGGGGAGGTTCTCGCCGCCCCGGCCTGCCTGGATCAGGTTACGAGACTAGCGCTTGCCGCGCGCTTTTACGGCGCGGGCTACTTCTTCCCGTACAGCGCCTTCCAGGATCGACGGGAAATGCTCGTCCATCCATTCGCGGATCAAGGGCTTCATGGCGGCGAGCAGATCGTTCTTCTGCGCGCTCATCCACTGGTCAATATGCGGGCCGACGGCGTCGCGCACGGCGCGTTCGAACACCGCTTCAACGGAGTCGCCATCAACCTTGGTGCTGCGGAATGTCGAAGCCATGGGCGCTGGCGCGGGTTCGTCCGCAGCCTCCTCTTCGCTGTCGAGCTTGTTGAACGCGTCGTCGATGGCGCGGCGGGTCTTGTCGGAGAAGATATCGGAGTTCGATGCGGATACGCTGGTTTCCTCGATGGTCTGGAAGACGACTTCCTCGACCGGCTCCGGCGCTGCGGCCACGGGTTCGGGAACCTCATCCGTCAATTCCAGCACATCCTCTTCAGGCGCTTTCACCGCGGGGGCTGGTTCCGGCGCGGGAGCTGGAGCCGCCGGTGCAGCAGCCACGGGTGCCGCGGTTTCGGGCGGCGGCGCTTCTGTGGAATCCTCCGAAATGATCTTCCGGATGGACGCCAGAATCTCTTCCATCGTCGGTTCGTGCTGGGGGCTGCTTGCCATGGATTTCGCTCCGGCCGCTCGGGCGCGCGGGTGACCTTAAGAACCTAAGACAGTTACCTAAAGAAGGAAAGACGGAGTTAACAAACAGCGCTTCCTTCGCCCGCAAATATGCGCGTTCTTAACGATTGGATGACGATCTCAGTCGCCGAAGCCGATCCAGCGCGCGTGATCGCTGTCGTAGTGCTCATGCGCATTGTAATACTTCACGTTCAGCTTGAGGTATCGCGCCGTAAGTTGCCCGGTCGCCTGCAAAAGTTGATAGGCGGCCACATAGGCGTCGCGAATCGAAGACACGACGGTGACCTGGGCGTTGAGAAGCTCCTGCTGCGCGTTCAGCACGTCCAGGATGGTACGCGCGCCGACTTCCTGTTCCTTCTTCACGCCTTCATAGGCGATCTGATCCGCATCGACCTGCGCCTGGTTGGACGAGATGGCGGCCTTTGCCGCGACATAGGTGTTCCATGCACTCTGGACGTCCGCCTGCACCTGCCTGTCGGCGGCCACGACCTGCAACTGCGCCTGGCTGTGCAACTCCTTGGCCTGGCGGATGTCGGCGTATTCGGCACCGCCCTGGTAGATCGGCACCGTCACCTGGCCGAACACAGTGGTGACATGCGCGGTGCCCGGTTGGCCGAACTGCGAGGCCGCCGAGCTTTGCTGATACTGATACTGCCCCTGAACCGAGAACTGCGGCGAAAGACTCCCCAGTGCATCGTCAACCGCCAAATCCGCGGCGCGTTCCGCATCGCGGGCGCCGACAACGATCGGATTGTTCTTGGATCCCGTCGCCGCGGCTTCCTCTTCCGTCTCCGGCAATTTGGGCAGCGCAGGCTGCTCCTCCAGGGCTTCCACTGGACGACCGATCACCTGCTCGAACACGGCGCGATCGGACGCAAGCTGTCCGCGCGCGAGCGTGAGCTGCGCCTGCGCGCCTGCAAGGCGGGCCTGGGACTGCGAGACGTCGGTCTTGGTGAGTTCGCCCACCTGAAATTGCTTGGTCGTCGCATCGAGTTGTTTTTGCAGAACCGCGACGTTGTTCTCGCGCAACTTCACCGTCGATGTGTCGCGCACGACATTCATGTAGGCGGCAACCGCATTGAGCAGCGTCTGCTGTTCGCTGTCGATCAGTTGTGCGCGGCCCTGCCGGACCAGCGCCTTCGCACGGCCGACTTCCGCGATGGTCTTGCCGCCGCGAAAGATCGGCTGTGTGACGGTGAGCTGCCCCTGAAGCGGATGATCGGTGATCGCGCCACCCGGAAATACGCCGCCGCCCTGATGGATATCGCCGAACTGCTCGCGCTCGTAACCGTATTGGCCATTGATGTTGGCCGTCGGCCGCCAGCCGGCATTGGCCTTGGCGACATTTTCGTCGGTGGCGCGCAGCTGCGCCCGCGAGGCATCGAGGTTTGGATTGGTTTCGTAGGCCAGGCCCAGAGCGTCGTTAAGCGTGATGGTCTCGGCCTGCGCGGCCATGCCCATCGTTGCGAATGCGGCAAAGGCCGCCCCGAGAAATACCCTCGACATGCTGAAACCGCCCCAAACTCTTTGTCCTGAATCCTATGTGGGGATTCTAGAAAACAAATCCAACCTTCTCCCGGAAACCTGGAAGAATTGGTGCATGGGCGTCGAAAGCCGGACGGCGCCCGATCTTGCCCTGCTCCTTGAGAAAGACGGTCGCGTGCCCCTGGGCACCGGATTTCACGATTGCGACCAACCGGCCGCCTTCCGCCAACTGTCCCAGCAGCGCGTCCGGGCGGGCCTCGACGGCTCCGTTGACGAAGATGACATCATAGGGGGCCCGGGCTTTATGGCCCTCCGGTAGGCTGCCCTGCACAACCACTGTATTCGACGCGCCCACGGACGGCAGTGTCTCGGAGGCAATGCGCACCAGATCGGCGTCTTGCTCCAGCCCAGTCACCCGCGCCGCGATGCGCGCCAGAACCGCCGACGAGTAGCCGGTGGCACAGCCGACATCGAGGACATTGTCGGTCGGCGCGATTTCCGCGAGCTGCAGCATCTTGGCGAAGGCGCGAGGCTCCAGCAGAAACCGGCCTTGCACCACTTCGAGCGGGGCGTCGGCATAGGCCGTCGCCTTGCGGGATGTGGGCACGAAACGCTCGCGCGGGACGTCACGCATTGCCTGGATCACGCGGGCGTCGGTGACGTCGTTCACGCGCACCTGCGATTCGACCATGTTGAGGCGTTGGGCGAGATAATCGGGCATCGGAGCGACTCGCGAAGAAATGCTGAATTGCGGCGGCTTATACGTTGCCGGTTCGGCCCTTACAACGCGGCAGGACTTCCTTCGAAGCGGTTGTTATTGGCGGACGATCTGATATAGCCCGCTCCCCGGCCGAAACGCTTGGGCTGGCCTCGTGGCGGAGTGGTGACGCAGCGGATTGCAAATCCGTGAACCCCGGTTCAATTCCGGGCGAGGCCTCCAGCCTTCGTTCGCGGAGGTGACGAAGGCCGTCGGGCCGCACCCGAAGGGTGAAGGAGGACTGATTGCGGCGAGCTCCGGCTCTGCAGGCCCGGCTTCGCCCCCCAAATTTTCCCCCACTATTCTGGGTTACAACTAGATTTTCTTGTGGATCGTATCGGTCATACCAGACTTGGTAGTGTTGTTAAGGTTTCGTTAACCTTACTGTGGCAACCTCTGATCGTCTTCCCTTGAAGACACCCCACCATTACCCAACGCCTTGGGGCCAAGCTAACCGCTTGGCCCTTTTTTCTTGTCCGCAGCCCTACTCCATCTTTGTGACAGGTGTTCCACGCGACGCCGGAGCCAGGAGTGTCCGTACCAAGCAAACATCCGACGCCGAAACCGGCGCACCGGGGGCAAATCGATCGACAGGATGAAAACACCGACCGGGATCATCCAAAGCCCCAGTACAGGCAGAATCGCAAACATTCCCCCCAAAATGAATGCGATGCCGAGCGCTATGCGCAGCGGCTTCCAATTGGGCAGCGGGATCTCATGTTCACCGAAACGAAGCTTGTGGCGGGCGATGGAGGCGTCCTCTTTGTTGGGCGTCGGATAGACCCGCCGCATCGGCACGGGTTGTTTCGCTCGCGAAACTTGATATAGGGACGCCCCGAGCGCAGCGCCACCAGGCGCACCAATGTTCCGCGGTAGCTCAGTGGTAGAGCAGCCGGCTGTTAACCGGCTGGTCGTAGGTTCGAATCCTACCCGCGGAGCCATTCTTTCTTTTCCGCCCCCACTCCCTCTCTGCTGACGATCCACGGCGCAACCTTGTTCGTGGACAAAGCTCATTCCCTCGCAACAGCCCAGAACTGTAAAATACAAGATAAAGTGGACAGCTTTATCAATACTCACTGCTGGATTTACTTGAAATAAATCGACTTCGCCGTTGAATAGTACGCAAAGTTACAGTGAGTCATTTCAGATTGCTGCCCAGCACCGTAGGGGGCTCCGCAATGTTGAAGAACATCCACAGCGAACCACGCACGCCGATGACGCAAGTCGAGCTGAACGCGGCCATGGCATCGCATGAAAAATATGTCGCCGCGCAAGGTGGGCTGCGCGCGCAGTTCAATCTCAAAACGCTAGACGGACTGAATCTTGCCAACCGGAATCTTGCCGACGCGGATTTCAGCGGTGCATCCCTGATCAACGCCACCTTGTTCGGATCGAGCCTGACACGGGCCAATCTCTATTGTGCCGATCTGCGTGGCTGCAATCTGCGATGCGCCAATCTCGTGCGCGCCGATCTTCGCGGGGCGTCCTTCAAGGGCGCGAGCCTGTCCAACGCCATGCTGGACAACGCCGACATGCGCGCCGCGACCATGATGCTGGTGAGGCCCGACGGCGTCTCCCTGCTCGACCGCAACAAGGCGGCGCATGACGGCAACATGGCGGTCGGCGTCGATTTTTCGAATTGCTCGATGAAAAACGTCTCTTTGGGCAATGCGAAGTTGAACGGTGCGAATTTCAGCGGCGCGAATTTGCAAGGCGCCAATTTCAAAGGTGCGCAACTGCCCAATGTGAAACTGGATGGGGCCATTCTCACGGGAGTTTCGCTGAAAGATCTCGTCGTACCGTCAGCCGCGCTCCAAAACTGCATTAAGGACGCGTCCCCGGAAACCATCGATCGCGCGAACGCACTTAAAGCCGATATCGAAGCACATGAGCGTTGGATTGGCGGCCACGCGCAAGCCGGAAAGCCGGCGGTGCTGGATGGCGAAGACTTGCGGCCCTTGCAGAGTTTCTTCGCCGGCCGCCCGCTTTCCGCTCTCTCCGCGCGCAATGCCGTGGCTATCGGTGTGGATTTTTCGGGCTGCCAGCTTCAAGGCGTGCGTTTCGACGGCGCCGATCTTCGCGACGCGAATTTCACCGGCGCCGATTTGCGCGGTGCGTCCTTTGTTGGCGCGAACTTACACCATGCGCGTTTTGACCGCGCCGATATGACGTCTCTTATGCTCGCGAATGGAACCGCACTCGCGCCCAACCTTGCATCGGCGCAGGCCACCGCCGAGCAGTTTTTTGGCGCGATCCTGAGCGGCGACATTTCAGCGCTTGGACTCCGCGTAGAATTCGCCCATCGGTGATTTCCGGTTTTGCCGGTGCGCTGAGAACTACCCAAGACTGTTTGTGGATTTGCGGAAATTGGGCGGCTCTTGAAGCCCTGCTTGCGGGCCTTTAGCTTCCACCCGAACACATCTTCTCGGTCCAATGGACATCAAGCACGATTCCCTTGCGGCAATCGGCAACACGCCGCTTATCCGCCTCAGGCACGCTTCCGAAATCACCGGCTGCGAAATTCTCGGCAAGGCCGAGTTCATGAACCCCGGACAATCCGTGAAGGATCGCGCCGCGCTCTTCATCGTGAAGGACGCGATTGCGAAGGGCACGCTCAAACCGGGCGGTGTGATCGTGGAAGGTACTGCGGGCAACACCGGTATCGGTCTGGCCGTCGTCGGCAATGCGCTCGGCTTTCGCACGGTCATCGTCATTCCCGATACGCAAAGCCAGGAGAAGAAAGACGCGCTGCGCCTTCTCGGCGCCGAGCTGATCGAATGTCCGGCGGTGCCGTACAAAAATCCGAACAATTATGTGAAGCTGTCGGGACGTTTGGCCGAGCAGCTCGCGAAGACGGAAAAGAACGGCGCGATCTGGGCCAACCAGTTCGACAACACCGCCAACCGCGATGCCCACGTCCAGACAACCGCGAAAGAGATTTGGGAACAGACCAACGGCCGCGTCGATGGCTTCACCTGCGCGGTCGGCAGCGGCGGCACATTGGGCGGCGTCGCCATTGGCCTGAAGGCCTTCAATCCGAAGGTTCAAATTGCCGCCGCCGATCCGATGGGCGCCGCGATCTATTCGTGGATCAAGACCGGTGAACTTCATTCCGAAGGCTCCTCGATCACCGAAGGCATCGGCCAAGGCCGCGTGACGGCCAATCTCGAAGGCGCACCGATCGACGACGCCTTCCAGATTCCGGATGAAGAAGCGCTGCCCATCATCTTCGATCTGCTCGAACATGAGGGGCTGTGCATGGGCGGATCGACGGGCATCAACATTGCCGGCGCGATCCGCATGGCCAAGAAGATGGGACCGGGACACACCATCGTCACGGTGCTGTGCGATTACGGAACCCGCTATCAGAGCAAACTGTTCAATCCCGAATTCCTGCGCGCCAAGAACCTGCCCGTGCCGCACTGGTTGGTGGACAAGCGCGAAGCGATAAGGGTCCCCTACGAGTCATGAAGCCCGCCTCCCCGCTTGTTTCCACCGAATGGCTTGCCGAGCACCTGAACGCGCCCGATGTGCGTGTGGCGGATGCGTCCTGGTATCTGCCGCAAGCGGGGCGCAACGCGAAAGAGGAATATGAATCCGCGCATATCCCCCGCGCGGTGTTCTTCGACATCGACGATCTATCGGACGAGAAATCGCCCTACCCGCACATGCTGGCGCCGGCGCCGAAATTCGCCAGCCGCATGCGCAAGCTTGGGCTTGGCGACGGCAATCTCATCGTCGTCTATGACGGCGCGGGGATTTATTCGGCGGCGCGTGCGTGGTGGATGCTGCGCGCGATGGGTCATGAAGATGTCGTCGTGCTTGATGGCGGCTTTCCGAAATGGAAGGCCGAGCATCGCCCGATCGAGGACATGGTCCCCGCACCCTATCCGCGCCATTTCACGCCGCGCCCGAACAATGCGCTGTTGCGCAGCTTCGATCAGGTGAAGGCCAATATCGCCAGCAAAGCCGAACAGGTCGTGGATGCACGAGGCGCCGGAAGGTTCGGCGCGAAAGAACCGGAGCCCCGGCCGGGCACCAAGGGTGGGCATATCCCCGGCAGCACCAACACGCCCTATACCGAATTCACGAACCAGAACGGGACACTGAAATCCGCCGCAGAGCTCACCAAGATTTTCGCGGCGCGCGGCATCGATCCAACAAAGCCCGTGGTGACCACTTGCGGCTCCGGCGTCACCGCTTCCATCGTTCTTCTGGGGCTGGCGGTTCTAGGCGCGAAGAAAACGGCGCTCTATGATGGATCGTGGAGCGAATGGGGTACGCGCGCCGACGCGCCGATCGAGACATGACCATCCAGCTGAAGCCGGGACAGAAACGCATCCCGACGGTTGTAACCTTTCTCGACATGGACGCGAAGCCGGCCGCGTTGCCGCCGCCCATGCCCAAGGGAAAGATCGCGATCATCAAGGCGGAGAATCCGCCGGTGCATTTCTACCGCTACCTCTACGACACCTGTGGCCGCGATTATTATTGGGTGGATCGCAAGAAACTCACCGATGCGGCGCTGGGTTCCATCGTGCAGCATCCGAAGGTCGAGCTGTTCGTTTTATACGCCGAGGGCAATCCCGCCGGCATGGCCGAGCTGGACTTTCGCGAAGACGATGCCGGGCAGCTTGCCTATTTCGGATTGCTGCCGGAATTCGTCGGCCGTCATTTCGGCTATTACTTTCTCTACCATTCGGTGATGAACGCCTGGGCCCACAACATCCCCAAGTTGAAGGTGAATACCTGCACGCTGGATCATCCGCGCGCTCTGCCCCTCTATCAGCGGCTCGGTTTTGTTCCGTACTCGCGCGAGGACCGCTATATCGAATTGCCGTGAAACATCCGGCAAGCGCCATGGTGCGTGCCCGATAGATTCCGCGTCTGTTCCTAACCCATTGCTTTAGTGTGGAGAAACGGCACACTCCCGCCGTCATAAAAGAAATTGGGGGAGCCGGGGGAATGGCAACGACGGATACGGCGGAGAAGACGCCGCAGCTTTTCGGTCATCCACGCGGACTGACCTATCTCTTCACCACCGAAATGGCCGAGCGCTTTTCCTATTACGGAATGCGCGCCATCCTGGTGCTTTATCTCACCAACTATCTTCTGCTGCAGCCGACGGTGGATAGCGTCTGGGGCTACGGACCCATCAAGCATTTGCTTGAACTGATATTCAACGGCGGCGGCACGCTTGGTGTTCAACCGCTTTCCTCGACGATCTATGGCGCCTACACCGCGCTCGTTTACCTGACGCCCTTCTTCGGCGGCATTATCGCCGACCGCTGGCTCGGCCAGCGCTACAGCGTGATTGTCGGCGGTGTGATCATGGCCATCGGCGAATTCGTGCTGATGGCGCCGCAGGCGATGTTCCTCGGCCTGCTCATGCTTATCATCGGCAACGGCTTCTTCAAACCGAACATCTCCACGCAGGTCGGCAATCTTTATAAGGCCGGCGACAGCCGCATCGACCGCGCCTATTCGATCTTCTATGTCGGCATCAATGTCGGCGCGTTCTTCTCGCCGCTGATCTGCGGAAGTCTGGCCGAAGATCCGGCCTATGGCTATCACTGGGGATTCTTCGCCGCCGGTGTCGGCATGGTGCTGGGCCAGTTCATCTACATGTTCGCGCTGCGCACGCTTCCGCCCGATCGTATTGCGCGCGTGAAATCCGCGACCGAAACCAAGAAGCCGCTTACACGGCAGGATTGGGGCGCGGTGATTGCGCTCGTTCTGCTCTGCATTCCGGTCACCTTCTTCTGGGCGACCTATGAGCAACAGGGCAACACGATGAACCTGTGGGCGCAGGATTTCACCAATCGCCATCTGATCCCCGGCATCATCGACTGGGAAATTCCGGTGACATGGTTCCAGGCGTTCAACCCGTTCATGATCTTCGCCTTCACGCCGCTGGTGGTCAGCCTGTGGGGCGTGCAGGCCAAGCGTGGCAGGGAGCCTTCGACAGTCACGAAGATGGCGCTGGGCCTGTTTCTTGTTGCGGCGTCTTATCTCGTCATGGCGTTCGCCGCACATATTACCGGCGTGCATGAACAGACGAGTTGGCTGTGGCTGCTCGTGTTCTTCGCGCTGATCACGCTGGGCGAGCTTTATCTGTCACCCATTGGACTGGCGTTGGTGGCGCGCGTCGCACCGCCGCAGATTCTCTCCGCGCTGATGGGCCTGTGGTTCATCACGAGCTTCACCGGCAACTTGTTGCAGGGCTATATCGGCACGTTTTTCAGCGTGATGACCAAGCAGGACTTCTTCCTGCTCTGCGCCGCCATCGCGGCGGCCGCGGCCGTGGTGACATGGCTGTTCAACTTCCCGCTCAAGCCGATCCTGGATGCGCGGACGGCGGAAGTTGGAAAGGGACCTCAACTTGCCGAGCCGCAAGCAGATCCGCATCTGGAGCCGCCCCCGGCGCTCTGACGCTTGTCATCGCCCGCGCGGCGGCGATAGATGTTCGCCGCCGCACGGGAATGACATGTTGTGAGTGACGACAAGAAGCTGAAGCCGGAAACCATCGCGACCCATGCCGGGCGCATGAGCGACACGCATTTCGGCGCGGTGAACACGCCGGTCTATCGCGCCTCCACGATCCTCTATCGCGATCTCGCTTCGCTGGAAGCGGGGAACACGGCCTATCGATACGGACGCCTGGGCACCCCCAGCTCCAGCAGCTTCGAAGATGCGGCGAATGAGCTTGAAGGCGGCGCACGGACAATCGTCGCGCCGTCAGGCCTTGGTGCCATCGCGCTGGCCATCCAGGCGGTGTGCGGCGCGGGCGATCATCTGCTGATGGTCGATAGCTGCTATCACCCTACCCGCCTGCTTTGCGACCGCACGCTCAAGCGCTTCGGCATCGAGACGACCTATTACGACCCGTTGATCGGCGCGGGCATCGAAAAGCTGATGAAGCTGAACACGCGCGCGGTGTTCTGCGAAAGCCCCGGATCGTTGACCTTCGAAGTGCAGGATGTTCCGGCGATCGCGGCCGTCGCGCACAAGCATGGCGCATCCGTCCTGCTCGACAACACTTGGGCCACGCCGGTCTATTTCAATGCGTTCGACCATGGCGTCGACCTCTCAATTCAGGCGGCGACGAAATATGTCGGCGGACATGCGGACGTAATGATCGGTTATGTCGCCGCCAATGAATCGCATCGCGAACGGCTGGAATCTGCGCACCACGATCTGGGCCTCTATGCCAGTGGCGACGATTGCTATCTCGCGTTGCGCGGATTGCGCACCATGCCGGTGCGTCTTGTACGGCACCAGGAAAGTGGATTGAAGCTTGCGCACTGGCTGGCGAAACATCCCGCCGTGGAACGTGTGCTTCACCCCGCCCTCGAAACCGATCCCGGCCACGCGCTGTGGAAGCGCGACTTTAAAGGCGCGACGGGACTGTTCGGCGTGGTGATGAAGGATACGCCGCATAGCCGCTTCGCCGCGTTCATGGACAGCCTGAAACTGTTCGGCATGGGCTATTCCTGGGGTGGGTATGAGAGCCTGATCGTGCCGTCGAAAATCCATCGCTCGGCCGCGCCGTTCGACGCCAAAGGCCGCGTCGTCCGGATTCACGCCGGTCTCGAAGATGCGGACGATCTCATCGCCGATCTCGATCAGGCACTGGCGAAGCTCGCATGAGCGAAACGATCTCGCGCGACGATTTTCTCAAGACTGTCGCCTTCAATGCCGACGGCCTCGTTCCCGCCATCGCACAGGACTCAAAATCCGGCGCGGTGCTGATGCTGGCGTGGATGAATCGCGAAGCTTTGGAAAAGACGCTCGCCACGGGCGCTGTCACCTACTGGTCCCGCTCCCGCAGGTCGCTTTGGGCGAAGGGCGAGACTTCCGGCCACACACAAAAGCTCGTCGAAGCCTATGTCGATTGCGACGGCGATGCGTTGCTGCTGAAAGTCGATCAGACAGGACCAGCCTGCCACACCGGCGAAGCGGTCTGCTTCTATCGCAAACTCGGTTAGTGCGGCTTCAGGCCCGCTTTGCGGCGTTGGGTGTTTTCATGGCGGCGGTCGGCCGGCGGCGCCAGATCGCGCGGAAACGCATGAACGAAAACCCAGAGTGTCGCCATGAGGATCGCGCCGATAATGGCGGCCATGAGCCAGTTCTCTTCGGCGACGGCAACCGCGAGAACCGCACCGAGTATCACGCTCACCCAGAAGGCTTTGGTCTTGCGCGTCATACCCGTCTCCTCTGTCACTCAAATATGGTGCGCAGGTGAGCGTTCAAGAACTTCCCGCCCGGATCGAGCCGCTTTCGTAGTTCCTGAAAGCGCCCGAATTCCGGGTAAACCATGGCCAGATCGCGGCTGGCGCGCGAATGGCGCTTGCCCCAATGCGGACGGCCTTCGTAGCGCTTGAAGATTTCCTCGCAGACGTCGAAATACGGCCTGGTGTCGACGGTGCGGTACTGATGCACGGCGATGGTCGCGCTTTCGCGGCCGTGGAACGGGCTGATCCAGACATCATCCGCCGCGACGCTGCGATATTCGATCGGAAAGCCGGTATTGATCCGGTCCTTGCGGATCTTCGCCACAACTTCGCGGATGGCATCCGGTCCCTTGGCGTAAGGAACCGCATATTCCATTTCGTTGAAGCGTACGGTGCGTGGGCTCGGAAATATCTCGCCGCTCCAGCGAACCTTCGGTGCACCCGGCATCAGTTGCGAGAACAGCTGGTGTGTCCGCTTCAACAGGAATGGCGCGTAAGGCAAAACCGCATTGATGGCGGCGAAAGTCTTTTCCTGGGAACTACCCTTCTCACCGCGCAAATACATCGCCTCGGCGCTGCGCGGCTCCGGCGCGGTTTCTTCGGTTTCGTTGAGCGATTTGCAGATCGCCGCATCGGCGTAGGGAAACCAGAAGAACTCGAAATGCCGGTTGCCCGCGACGAGGCTGTCCAGATTGGCGAACAATTCGTCGGGGGGCATCAGGAAGTTCTTTTCCACCAGCTTGTACGCGGGGCGCACATGCATGGTGATTTCGGTCATCACGCCCAGCGTGCCGATGGAGCAACGCCCGGCGGCAAAAACGTCAGCATTTTCTTCCGGCGTGCAGTTCAGCAGATCGCCATTGGCGGTGACGAGCTTGAAGCCGGCGACAGCGGACGAGAAGTTGCCGAGCGTGCGCCCGGTGCCATGCGTGCCCGTGCCGACAACTCCACCTAATGTCTGGCGATCGATGTCGCCCATATTCTTGAGTCCTAGGCCTTCCTTCAGAAGTGCGGGGCTGACTGCCCACAAGGGCGTTGCGGCGCCGAATGTCGCCGTCAGCTTTTCGTTGTTGACGCTTTTGAGGCCGGTGAATGCCGCCAAATCGATGATCATCCCATCGCTGGCGCAAACCGGGGTGAAGGAATGGCCGCTGCCAGGCGCGCGCACAGTGTCGGTGGTGGAGCGGATCGCGGCGGCGAGCGCCACCTCATCCTTGGGCGCGACGACCTGCTTGGGCTTGCTGGTTACGCCGCCGGACCAATTCGACCATTTGCCGCCAACAATTTTCATGAATGCGCCGCGCCCTGAGCCGGTGTCCGGGCGCGGTTTTAGCCCCTGAGAAGGTTACGTCAATCTTGCAATCCCGTCAGAAACGAGGCTGGCGGCGCGCTACTTCGGGTGGCGGCGGAAATCGACGTGCACCGAGTGGGCGCTGTCCCATGCGGCCTGGTCGTTCCCCACCAGCACACTGAGCTTGGCCGGTGCGTGGGTAGCGATGAACGGCGATGAATCCGAATTGATCGTGTCTCCCACCACCTCGTCAGCGGGATAGATTGCGGCGCGTATCGTTTCGGTATCCGCAGATGCCGCCGCCGAAGCGCCTGCCAGCACGCCGGCGGCTATCGCCGGCGTGGCAATCGCCACGATGGCCGAAACCGCCAATTGAACGAGAAATCTCTGCCCTGTCCTGCCCATGTCTTTTCTCTGCGGAAGCCCAGCCGCCTCCCAATTGCTGAATTAACGCGCAGCAATCCCCTGGTTTCCCTACCGGTGAAAATAAACCGTGCGAGACATGGCAGAGTCTTAATCCGCCCCGTTCAGCGAGCGTTCAGCTTGGAAAATTCAATTTGAGACCAATGCCACGATTGCGCCTTGAGGGGCGTTTAGATGGTGCGTGCCAGATAAGGAAACGGAAGTTCCATGCGTAAGATTCCAGCCATTGCCGCGACAGCGATGCTCCTGCTCGCCGGTTGCGCCAGTACACCCGAAGGCCCTTCCTTCGCCGCCATTCCGGGGCACGGCAAAAGCCTTCAGGCTTTCGATCACGACGACTATGACTGCCAGGGCTATGCGAGCAATCGCGTTGCCGGCCGGGTTGATCGCGCGAACGACAAGACGGCCACGAACACCATTTTGGGCGCCGCCATCGGCGCCGGTCTTGGCGCGGCTGTCGGCGACACCAAGGGCGCGATCGTCGGCGGTACAGCCGGCGGCCTGATTGGCAACGCCTCGTCGGATCCCGGCCACAAGCAATATGGCGTGCAGCGCGAATACGATGCCGCCTACGCGCAGTGCATGACTTCTCGCGGCAATGAAATACCGATGCCGGGCCGGTATCGCCCTGGCTATCGGGACTATCCGCCGCCGCCCCCTCCGGGCTACGGACCGCCTCCCCCACCGCCGAGATATTGAGGCAATTCATTCGACTAACGGCCTTAACTCAGAAATGGGTTGAGGCCGTTTGTTATGGTGGAATGGCGTGCCCGGGCGAAGCTGCGGGGCGTCACCAGCCTCCCTAGCACCCATGGCGCTTCGAGAGACGCCCTTCGCTGCTCCCAGCATAGGATGGCGGCCCCGGCAGGAATCGAACCTGCATATCGCAGCTTAGAAGGCTGGTGCTCTATCCATTGAGCTACGGGGCCGGAACGCACTGACGAGCCCGGAAAGGTACTGCCCTTCCGGTTTGTTTTTGAGGTCCGACGAGAGCTTAGTGGCTCCAGGGGACCTTGCGATCAAATCTGAAATTGTCGGCGTAAGACTTCGGGCGCGGCTTGGGCGTGTGCGGCTCGAAGAGCTGATAGGGGATCGCATTCTTGTCGGCATAGGCAATCGCCTCTTCCGACGTATCGAACTCGAGCTGCACCTGCTGGCGCATGTCATTCGAACTGGTCCAGCCCATCAGCGGGTCGGGCCGCTTGGCCGATTCCGGTTCGAATTCCAGAACCCATGTCTTCGTCCGCGCCTTGCCCGACTGCATGGCATTCTTCGTTGGGCGGTAGATCCGCGCGCGCATTGTCGTCTCCTCAAAACAGCCGGCTGGTCTGCCAACCGAAGCTGCGTGCCACTGTACCCAGTCCTCCTTCGCCAAGGCTATGGAGGACGACCACCCTGCGTTGCCATGCAGCGTAGGTTGGTCGGGGCGGTGTGATTCGAACACACGACCCTCTGCTCCCAAAGCAGATGCGCTACCAGGCTGCGCCACGCCCCGGGTCCGGCATGGGGTGCTTACACGGTCGAATGCGCCGCTTCAACTAATCGGTTTTGACGGCATTGCGGAAGATGGCGTTGTGGACCTCCTGGCCGGGAAATATCCCAAGCTTGGCCGCTTCGCCCCCGCCGATCTCCAGCACCGCGCGCACCGGCTCCGTCGAAGGGATCGAGTCCAGAGACATGGGCACCGCATCGGGCGCGATCGACGAAATCGTCCCGTTCTGCCGGATGAAAATCATATCCAGAGGGATCAACGTGTCCTTCATCCAGAAGCTCACCATGGATGGAGAATGAAAATCGAAAATCATGCCTGTTCGGCGCGGCAGCGACTTGCGGTTCATCAGCCCGTATTCCTGCGAGCGCGAGTCGGCGGCCACTTCGACGTCAAAACGCAGTGGACCGGCATCCGCATTGATCACAAGGACGGTGTGAGGCAATGGCTTCTCTGGAGGCCGTGGATCGGCACAGGCACTGACGGACACGGTTAGAAAAATCGCCGTCACGAAATACGAAACGCGCATGACCCCTCGCTGAACTAAAGCGCCGGCATCATACAGATCGCGTGGAAAGTTTCGATCAGTGTCCCGTCACGGTGATTTCCGCGGCCAATTCGCCTTTCGGCCCATCGCCCACGCGCACCCGGACCTGTTGGCCCTGCTGAAGCTCGCGCAAGCCATTGCGGCGGAGCGTTTCCATATGGACGAAGATATCCGGCGTGTTTGGGCCGCGCGATACGAACCCGTATCCCTTGCCGCGATTGAACCACTTCACAGTCGCATCGAAGGCCGGACCGCGCGGCTCCGCCGTGAAACGGCTGGACTTTACCGACGGAATGGCTTGGGGCGATGCGGTGGAATTGTCCAGCGCTATGACCCGTTTGGCCTGCAGCCCCCGTGGGCCCTGCACGGCCTCGCACACGACCTTGGCGCCTTCATAGGCGTTCTTGAAACCCGACTGCCGCACACATGTCTGGTGCAGAAGAACGTCGCCTTGCGAACCGCTTGACGGTTTGATGAAACCGTAGCCTTTGGCAAGATCGAACCACTTGATCAGACCGGTAACTTCAAACGGCATATCGCCCGGTCCTGGCGAAGCCAACACACGCGTTTCCATCCCCGTGCCCCGATCTTCGGAACTTCCGATAGTAAATATAAGGTTAACACAACCGTTGTAGACATGAAAGCTTCACGACACGAAGGCTTCGTCCATTCGTTAACTTCTGGATTCCAAGACTAAGGCGTTGAAGCTGTTTTCTATTCTCGAATCTGCGCACCAGGAGCGTCGCCTGCCATGGATTTTTCCGGCCGTTATCTGATCCCCGCTTCACCCGCGATCGTATGGGCTGCGCTGAACGATGCGGAAATTCTCAAAAGCTGCATCCCCGGCTGCGAGAAGATGACCAAGACCGACGACACCCATTTCGACGCGGTGGCGACACTCAAGATCGGTCCGGTAAAAGCGACGTTCAAAGGCAATGTCGCGCTCGAGAACCTGGACCCGCCCCATCGTGCGACTCTCAAAGGCGAAGGCCAAGGCGGCGTCGCGGGTTTCGCGAAGGGCGAAGCCGAGATCGTTCTCACGCCGGAAGGCGACGGCACCGTGCTCACCTACACCGCCAAGGCCAATATCGGCGGCAAGCTTGCGCAGATCGGCCAGCGGCTGATCGACGGCGCGGCGAAACAGATCGCAGACGATTTCTTCGGCCGTTTCGCCGGCGCCATCGCCGCGGCGTCGGCGGTTGGAAGCGCCGGCCCGGCAGGCGAAGTGGTGCTGGATTCCGGCATGCCATCGATCGAACCGCCGATGACGGACGGATTGGCCGCGACCGAAAAACGTGAAGGCATGGCGCCGGAGATTTGGGTGGTTGGACTGGTTGCCGTCATCATCATTCTGCTGGTGCTGTTCGGCGTCAGCCTGTGACGCTTGACGCCTTGCTCCCCGGGGCCGAAACTTTCGCACAACACGCTATTCCATACGGAGAAATCACATGACCACCGTTTCCATGACGGTGAACGGCAAGCCCGTTTCAGCGGATATCGAAGACCGCACTCTGCTCGTCTATTTCCTGCGCGAAAATCTGCGCCTCACCGGCACGCATATCGGTTGCGACACCAGCCAGTGCGGCGCATGCATGGTGCATGTCGATGGCCGCGCCGTGAAATCCTGTTCGATGTTTGCCGTGCAGGCCGAAGGCGCGCAGGTCACGACCATCGAAGGGCTCGCCAAGGACGGCAAGCTGCATCCGGTCCAGGAAGCATTCCGCGAAAATCATGGCCTGCAATGCGGCTTCTGCACGCCCGGCATGATCATGACGGCGGTGGCCGCGATCGAGCGTCACGGTGCCATGGACCGCGACACCATCCGCCATGAGCTTGAAGGCAATATTTGCCGCTGCACGGGTTATCACAACATCGTCTCGTCCATCGAAGACGCATCGAAGAAGATGAGCGCGGCATGATCCCGTACAACTTTGAATACACCCGCGCCAAAACGCTGAGCGATGCACAGGCGATGCTGGCGAAAAATCCGGATGCGAAGCTGCTGGCCGGCGGACAGACGCTGATACCGACGATGAAGATGCGCCTCGCCAATCCCTCGGCGCTGATCGACATCTCGAAGCTGGCTGAACTTTCATTCATCCGCACCGAAGGCGATACGGTTGTCATCGGCGCTGCCACCACCCATGGCGCGGTTGCCGCATCGGCGGATGTGCGCCGCATGATCGCTGCGTTGGCGCATATGGCGGCGCATATCGGCGATCCCGCCGTGCGGGCCGTGGGAACCATGGGCGGCTCGCTCGCCAACAACGATCCGGCCGCCGACTATCCGGCGGCAGTGCTGGCTCTCAACGCCACGATAAAGACGACCGAGCGCGAGATTGCTGCGGATGATTTCTTTACCGGCATGTTCTCCACGGCGCTGGACGACGGCGAGATCATCACACAGATCACCTTCCGCAAGCCGATGCGTGCGGGATACCAGAAGTTCGCCAATCCCGCCTCGCGCTACCCGATGGCCGGTGTATTCGTCGCGCAGACGAGCGATGGCATTCGCGTCGCTGTGACTGGGGCTGGCCCCGGCGTATTCCGCGTGGAAGCCATGGAAGCGGCGTTGGCAAAGAGCTTCACGCCCGAAGCCGTCGCCGAGATCGCGGTTTCTGCCGACAATCTCAATTCCGATATCCATGCCTCGGCCGAATATCGCGCGCATCTGGTCACGGTGATGGCCAAACGTGCCGTCGAACATGCAGTCGCCAATGACGGCCATTGAGCAAGACGTTCTGGCGATCGCTGCCGGTTGGCTGGATGCAGGCCGCAAGGTTGCGCTCGGCACGGTCGTGAAGACCTGGGGCTCCTCGCCTCGCCCTGCTGGAAGCCAGATCGCGGTCCGCGACGACGGCGCGTTCGTCGGCTCGGTATCCGGCGGGTGCGTCGAAGGCGCGGTGATCGAGGACGCCCTGAACGCGATGAAGGATGGCAAGATCCGAAAGCTGGAATTCGGCGTCAGCGATGAACAGGCCTGGTCCGTGGGCCTGGCCTGTGGCGGCCGCATCGAAGTTTTTGTCGAGCCGCTGGCCTGAATGAAACGCGAGACGCTCCTGGCGCTGAACGACGCGCGGAGCAAGTGCCGCGCCATGGTTCGCGCTGTCGACCTTGCGACCGGCGAAGAGCGGCTTATCGATCCGTATACGGACAAATCGGCGTTCGGGCTCGCCGGGGCGGACGCGGCGCGCGCGGACCAGAGCGCAACCGTGGAAATCGAGGGCCGCGGTTGGTTCCTGGAAGTTTACAACCCACCGCTGGATCTGGTGATCGTGGGCGCGGTGCATATTGCCCAGCCATTGAGCCGGATTGCCGCCCTCGCCGGCTACAACGTGCGCATCATCGATCCGCGCACCGCTTTCGCCACCGCCGAACGGTTTCCGGGCATCACGCTTTCACACGATTGGGCTGACGAAGCGCTGGCGAAAGCGCCGCTCGGGCCGCGCAGTGCCGTCGTATTGTTGACGCACGACCCCAAGCTTGACGACCCGGCGCTGGTAGCAGCCCTGCGCTCGGACTGTTTCTACATCGGCGCGCTCGGTTCGAAGAAAACGCAGGCCGCACGGCGCGCGCGCATGCAGGCCGAAGGATTCGGCGAGCAAGAACTCGCGCGCATTCACGGACCGGTGGGTTTGAACATCGGCGCGCGCTCACCTGCCGAAATCGCCGTCGCGATCCTGGCCGAGATCACACAAGTGCTGCGCACGTCTTCAGATTGAATCCGCCGCGCGGACGGCAAGGGAAGCGTTATGCCGTCCGCGCAACGGATCGCCAGGTCAGCCTTGACCCGGTTTGCGATGATAGTTGGAGGCCGTGCGGCGCCCCGCATAGTATTCGTCCCGCGTGACCACACCGTCATTGTTGCGGTCCAGCCGCGCGAAGGTTCGCGTTTGCGATTGCGCGAATTCGGCACGGTCGATCTTTCCGTCATGATTTCTGTCCAGGCGGGAAAACATCTTCGCGCTGGAGTCGCGGACATGCGCTGCGATAATGCCGTAATAGGCATCGGGTGAAAGCGCTGCGCCTTTTGCTGCGGCGACGAACTCCTGTTGCATCGCCTTGTCGAACTCGCCACGCGTGACCTTGCCGTCGTGATTTAGGTCCGCGCTTTTGCAGAAGCCACCACGGCCGCGGCCGCCGCCATGGCCGCGAGATTTTCCCGCCTGCGGTGCAAATCCGGCGCTTCGCAAACCGCAGGAGATCGTGCCGGTCCCATCGCGGTCCGCATACTGAAACCGCACGCGCTCGGGCGTCATGTATTCTTCGAGCGAAAGCCGTCCATCGCCATTCCAGTCCGCGCGCCGAAACATCTGTTCGGTATGCGGCCGCAGGTCTTTCATGCGAAAGGCGACGAATTGCGCTTGCCCGATCGCCGGAGCCGGACCGGCCATCTGCGCGAATTGTTGCGCCATCGACCGAGTCATTTCATCGCGCGTGACCTTGCCGTCGTGATTGAGATCATATTGGAAGAACTTCGCCGCGCCGCGGCCATGACCGAAATTATCGCTTTTGCCGGAATAGGTCCGCGCCGGCCCCGGTGCCGGCGTCCTATCCAACTGCGCTGCGGCCACGCCGCCGCCCGCCACCACCACCGCGCTCAAAAGCAGCGCGTATCGAACAATAGGCTTCATCCCCAAATCTCCTTCGAATACGCTTCCCTGGTTGGCTAGGATGCGAATGTCCGGTATCGAAACTTTGTCTTTAGGGGAGAAAGTGGTCACAGCGCGTGTGCCCGATCCGTTCCCGCGATACTTTGAGACAATAAGGATTTGCGCATGATCCGCCGCTCCACCACCTTGGAGTCATGTTGATGGCCCGAGAAGAGACCAAGCCGCACGTTCTGATCGTCGAGGACGCCCGCGACATCCGTGAGCCCCTCGGACGGTACCTGCGCGAACATGGCTACCGCGCGACGACCGCCGCCGACGCGCTGGCGGCGCGCAAGCTGATGAAGGGCGCCGCCATCGATCTCGTCGTCCTGGACATCATGATGCCCGGCGAGGACGGCCTGAGCCTTTGCCGCTCGATTCGCGAAACATCCCAGATTCCCGTCATCCTCCTTACCGCCCGGGGCGAGGAAGTGGACCGCATCATTGGCCTGGAGATGGGCGCCGATGACTACATCCCAAAGCCGTTTTCGCCGCGCGAGCTGATCGCACGCATCGGCGCCGTGCTCCGGCGCACACAGGCCCTGCCGCCGCGGCAGAAACCGCCGGAGGCCGAGCGCATCAAGTTCGGCGACTGGTTTCTGGATACGGGTCAGCGCGAACTGATCGGCGCCGACGGGGTCGCGCTGGCCTTGTCGAGCGGCGAGTTCAGCCTGCTGCAGGCATTGCTGGAGCGCCCCAAGATCGCTCTTACCCGCAACCAACTTCTCGACATCACCAAGGGCCGGGACGCCGAGCTGTTCGACCGCTCGATCGACAACCATGTCAGCCGTCTGCGCAAAAAGATCGAACCGGATCCGAAGAATCCGCGCTATATCAAGACCGTCTGGGGCGGCGGTTATATGATGGCGGTGGAACCCGATAACGAATGAGGCTTTGGCCTGCGAACTGGTGGCCGAGCACGCTTGGCGCGCAGCTTGTCGTCGTCACAGCGGCGGCGGTGTTGCTGTCGAATGTGAGCGTGGCGTCGTGGTTTCAGTTCGTGCAGAGCCGCGCCACCGAAAGCGCCATCAACGACCGCATCATCGATCGCGCGATCTCCGCGGCGACACTGCTTTCCGCCATTCCCGCCAAGCAGCGTGAGGCCGCGGCGCATGCGTTGACCTCCAACGTCTGGCACTTCGCCGTTCATCGCGGAAAGCCCATCGCCCTGCCGATGAACGATGACGAGCGCGCGATGGCGGCACGCGTGCAGGCTCTGCTTCCCATGCACAACACCAAAGAGCGCATCATTGTCGATTTCCGTGCGCCGCGTAGCGGTGAGCTTCTTCAGAGCGGCATCCGCCCGGTATCGGTCATCACCATCACCGTCCCGGTGGTGCGCGGCACCGAATTAACGACCACCTTCTATCGCCCGCCCCCCGCGCCCTGGCCGCTGCAGATCGTGATCGCCGCTGTTGTCGCCATTCTGACGACGTCCATTGCCGCCGCGTTCATCGCCAGCCGCGTGGCCCGGCCTCTGTCTCAGCTTGCGGCCTCCGCAACGCAGGCGGCGCGGGGCGCGAAGGCCGAGCACGTCCCTGAAGAAGGCCCCGACGACGTGCGCCGGGCTGCTCACGCCTTCAACGTGATGACCGACCAGGTGGCGCGCACGCTCGCGCGGCAGCGGCAACTGCTATCCGCCGTCGGTCACGATCTGCGTACCCCGATCACGGCGATGCGCATCAGCGCCGAGTTCATCGGCGATGAAGAGATCCGCGAGCGGTTGCAGCGAAATCTGGAAGAACTGCAGGATCTCACCGATGCCGTTCTTTCCGCCGCGCGCGGCGCCGGCTGGGAGGCTATGCGCAAAGTCGATCTCGTGGCGCTTATCGAAAGCGTGTGCACCGATCTGGAGGACATGGGAAAGCCGGTAACGTGGGCCGCGCACGACGCCGCCCCGTTGATGTGCCGGCCCAGCGAGATCCGGCGCGCCGCGCGAAACTTGATCGAGAATGCGGTCGCCTATGGCGGAAGGGCGGATGTGAGACTGACCGAGACCTCGGAGGTCTACGAAATCATTGTGGAGGACAACGGTCCCGGCATCGCCGAGGAAGACCGTATCCGCGTGTTCGAGCCGTTCGTGCGGCTGGAAAGCTCGCGCAACTCCGAAACCGGCGGATCGGGACTAGGCCTTACACTCGTAAAGGCTATTGCCGAGGGCCATGGCGGGTCGGTGACGCTGGAAAATCGTCACGGGGGCGGGCTGCGGGCCTGCCTGTGTTTGCCGCGCAAGGCGCTGGCCGCTTAAAATCGAGCCATGCAATTCGATACCGTACCGGTTGAATCCGCGCGTGGCGCGATCTTGGCGCATGGCGTGCGCGCGGGCGGCAAGCTGTTGCGCAAGGGCCGGGTGCTTTCCACGGAGGATATTTCCCAAATCACGCAGGCGGGCATTGAGAGCGTGACGGTTGCGCGCCTGGAAGACGGCGACATTCCCGAAGACGAAGCTGCTTCGCGCATCGCGGCGCGCCTGACGGGCGGTAACATCCGCATCGCCGCCGCGTTCACAGGCAGGGCCAATCTTTATGCGACGGCGGACGGCGTCTTCGTTGTCGATCAGGCGCGGGTGAACGCAGCCAACGCGGTCGACGAAGCGATAACGCTCGCCACGCTCTCACCGTTTACGCCGGTGAAGACGGGACAGATGCTCGCGACGGTGAAGATCATTCCCTTTGCCGCACCCTCCTCTGCCGTGGGCAAGGCGGAACAGGCGCTCAGGGCGGACACGCTGCGGGTTGCAGCATATCGGCCACGCGAAGTAGCGCTCATTTCGACCTCATTGCCCGGCATGAAAGCTTCTTTGCTCGACAAGAACCGGATGGCCATCGAAGCGCGTCTGAAGTCGGTCGGCTCAGCTCTCGTTTTCGAACGCCGTGTGATGCATGAAACCAAACCGCTGGTGGACGCCATCGTCGAGGCGAAGAAGGCCGGCTGCGATCCGATACTGGTTTTCGGCGCCAGTGCGATCACGGACCGGCGCGATGTCATTCCCGCATCCCTTGTGGCCGCCGGCGGTACCGTCGAACATTTCGGCATGCCGGTGGATCCGGGCAACCTGTTCCTGATCGGAAAACTTGGCGAGGCAACAATTGTTGGCCTGCCCGGCTGCGCGCGCTCGCCCAAGCTCAATGGATTCGATTTCGCCTTATGGCGGTTGGCTGCGGGGTTGCCGGTCGGCCGCGCCGAGATCGCGGCGATGGGTGTCGGTGGCTTGCTCATCGAGATTCCCACAAGGCCGCAGCCCCGCGATGAACCATTGAACGAAGCGCCGCGCGCCCCGAGGATCGCTGCCGTCGTTTTGGCGGCCGGCATGTCATCGCGCATGGGATCGAACAAGCTGATGGCCGAACTGAACGGCAAGCCGCTTGTGCGCCATGCGGTTGAAGCGGCGCTCGCAAGCGCGGCGGCGCCGGTTATTGTCGTGACAGGCAATGAAGAAGCGAAGACCCGGGCCGCATTGTCGGGCCTCAACGTATCTTTTGTCGGCAATCCGGATTTCGCGAGAGGCCTCAGCACATCGCTCAAGACAGGCATCGCCGCCGTACCGCCGGATTGCGATGGCGCCATCGTTCTTCTCGGCGACATGCCGGGTGTTTCCGCTGCGCTGATCGACAAGCTGATTGCCTCCTTCGATCCGGGCGAAGATCGCGCCATCTGCGTCGCCACGCGGAACGGCAAGCATGGCAACCCGGTGCTATGGGCGCGGCGCTTCTTTGAAGAGATCGCATCCATCGAAGGCGATGTCGGCGCCAAGGCGCTGGTCGGCGCTTATGGCGACCTCGTTCGTGAGGTCGAGGCCGCCGACGACGCACCGCTGATCGATATCGACACGCCGGAGGCGCTGGCGGCGTATCGCGCAAGATGAGCGACCCCCTGTACAAGAAAGAAATATTGCGTCTCGCCGCCGACGCGCATGGCGCAGGCCATCTCGGCGAGCCGCATGTCACCGGTATCGCGCACAATCCGACTTGCGGCGACAAGGTGAGCGTCGATCTGGTGCTTGATGAGGACGGTCGCGTTACGGCCATGGCGCATGACACCAAAGCCTGCGTGCTGGCGCAGGCCTCCGCCTCGGTCCTTGGGCGGACGTTAAAAGGTGCATCGCGGGACGACGTGGAAGACCTGATCAACGAGATCGGCATGATGCTGGGCGCGCAATCGCCGCCACCCGCTGCGCCCTTCGATGCCTATTCCGTGTTCGAAGGCGTCGTCGAGCATCGCAACCGGCGGCGTTGCGTGCTGCTGCCGGTGGAAGCGGTACTCAACGCCTTCGAGAACTCAGAAAACGCCGAACCAGGCGGCGTAGGGGCCAAGCCGTAGCGTTGTGCCGTCCAGCCGCGCATCACCGCAGGCAAGATCGACGGTCTTGCCGGTGGCGCCATCAAACCGCGCTTCCTCGCTGCTCATGTTGAAAACGCAGATCGCGCGTTCTTCGTTGTAAGTGCGGGTGAAGGCCAATATCGGCGCGGGTGCGTCAAGAAACGCGATCTCGCCGAGGCGCAGCACCGGGTTCGCCTTGCGTGCTTCGATGAACTTCTTCGCCGTTGCCAGCGTGGAATGTTCGTCCGCTTCCTGAAGATTGGCCGCGAGCGGTTGGTGCAGTGGTGAAACGGGAAGCCATGGCACGCCGCCGCCGAAGCCGAGATTGGGCAGATTGGAATTCCACGGCATCGGCGTGCGGCATCCATCGCGGCCAAATGTGTAGGGATAATAGAGATCGCCGACGGGATCCTTGATCTGGTCGCGGCGAATATCGGCCTGTGGCAGACCAAGCTCCTCACCCTGATAGATCAGCGCCGTGCCTTTCAGCGTGAACAGCAGCGCCAGCATCATCTTCGCGAGGCCACGCGGCGCATTCTTGCCGCCAAAGCGGGTGAGCGTGCGCATGATGTCGTGGTTGCAGAAGGCGATCGACGGCCAGTGACCTTCATGCTTCGCCAGCATCGCATAGTGCTGGAGGATGAAATCCGGTCCCAGCTTGCGGGCCTCCAGCAGCGGAAAGCTGTAGCCGGAGTGAAGCCCCTTATCCGACGCAGCGAAGCAGCCGCAAAGCTCCGGCTCCTCCGAAAACTCGCCCATCACGAAGCGGTCGGGATAGGCATCCACGGTCCGGCGGATCTCATCCAGAACCGTAACTTCCTCCGGCAAGTTACTGTCATGATAGTGAAATTGCAGGTTCGGTGCGTGCGCCCAGTTGTGGGCGTCGCGCTGGTCCATCGGCACGGGCGGGTTGTCGGTCAGCGAAGCGTCGTGGAGATAGGCGTTGGCCACGTCGAGCCGGAAGCCGTCCACACCGCGCTTCAACCAGCCATCCAGCACGGCCAGCGCCGCCGCTTTCGCGTCCCGATTGCGCCAGTTCAGCTTGGGCTGCTGGCGGAGAAATTTGTGGTGGTAGTACTGCCGCCGCGCCGGCTGATAGGCCCACGCGGCCCCCGCAAAAGCCGAGAGCCAGTTGTTCGGCACGGTGCCATCCAGCTTCGGATCGGCCCAGACATACCAGTCCGACTTCTCGCCCTTCTTCAGGCTGTCGAGGAACCATGCATGTTCGTCGGATGTGTGCGCCAGCACCTCATCGGTGATGACCTTCAGCCCGCGCCGGTGCGCCTCCGCGAGCAGCTTGTCGAAATCGGCCTGTGTGCCGTAGTCGGGCTGCACGCCGTCATAGTCGGACACGTCATAGCCCCAGTCGCGATTGGGCGAGGGATGGATCGGCGATAGCCAGATAGCATCCACGCCCAGCGCGGCCAGATAGTCGAGCTTGGAGATGACTCCGGCGAAGTCCCCCTGCCCGTCACCGTTGCTGTCGCAAAAGCTGCGGATATAAATCTGATAGATGACCGCGCCACGCCACCAAGGCGTCGCGACCATTGATCAAACCTCGGTCGCGCGCTGGATGATACGTCCGACAAGGCCATAGTCTTTGGCCTGTTCCGCGCTCAGCCAGTAATTGCGTTCGGTATCCTGAACGACTCTCTCATAGGTCTGGCCGGTCTCCGCCGCGATCTCGCGGTTGAGGCGCTCGCGCATCTTGATGATCTCTTCGGCTTCGATCTGGATGTCTGACGCCTGGCCCTGCACGCCGCCGAGCGGTTGATGCAAAAGAAAGCGTGTGAACGGCAGACTGAGCCGGTTCTCTTTCTTCGCGCCGAGGAAGATGTGCGCGCCCGCGCTCGCCACCCAGCCGGTGCCGATGATCTTCACGCGGCCGCCGACGAAGCGGATCATGTCGTGGATCGTGTCGCCCGACTCCACATGGCCACCCGGCGAATTCAGGATCACGCGAATGTCGCCTTCGCTTTCGGCATAAGCGAGAAGCTGGGCGCAGACGCGCTCCGCCATCTTCATGTCGACTTCGCCGAAGATCAAAACCGTGCGCGATTTGAACAGCGCCTGTGCGACCGGCGAGGATGGCTCCTGCGCCTTGTCGTCCTGTTTGTCTTTGCCTTTTTCTTCGTCGTTGAACGTGTACAAGCGGTGCTCCTGAAAGCCGTCGAATCCGAATCGCATACTAGCGATAAGCCGTCCATCGCTTAAAGCGCGTTAACAGCCTCACGCATTGTAGGGCCAATTTGCCGGTTCAGGACGAGATCGGCATAACCGTCCTGATCCGTGGGGTCGCGGTTCATAATCACGAGCCGCGCACCGTTCTTCTTGGCCAATATAGGGAACCCGGCCGCCGGATACACCACCAGCGACGAGCCCAGCACAATGAAAAGGTCGCAGCCCAGCGCCGCCTCTTCGGCCCGCGCCATCTCCTCTTCCGGCATGGCCTGACCGAAGGAAATGGTCGCGGTTTTCACGATGCCGCCACAGAACTGGCAATCGGGCGGCGCGCCATGCTTCTCGAAATGCACCTGGATCGGCTCGAGCTCGGCACGCGCGCCGCAATTGAGGCATTTTGCGTAACGCGTGTTGCCGTGGATCTCGATGACACGATCGTCCGGCACACCGGATTGCTGATGCAGATTGTCGATGTTCTGGGTGATGACGTGGCTCGCCTTGCCGAGGTTCACCAGCGACGTAACGGCTTCGTGCCCCTCATTCGGTCGCACGGTGGAGAACATTTCCTCCATCGCGAAACGGCGGCGCCACGCTTCCCTGCGCATTTCCGCGGACGAGACGAAATCGCGAAAATCGATCGGCGCCATCTGAGTCCAGATGCCGCCCGGTGAACGGAAATCCGGAATGCCGGATTCCGTCGAGATGCCCGCGCCGGTGAAAATCACCGTCCGGCGCGAGGCCCGCAGCATATCGATGAGCGACGCCACCTCGTCTTGTCCGGAAGGTTTTTCGCCGATGCTAATGCGCGGCCTCACAGAGTTGTGCGGGTGAGAAGTGGTGCGCCCTAGGGGAGTCGAACCCCTCTTGCAGGAATGAAAATCCTGAGTCCTAACCGATAGACGAAGGGCGCAGCCTGCCCGCGGATTTCCCGCGGAGGGCGGGCTATACCGGCCTCTCCCGGCCTTGGCAAGCGCCGGGTTAAGCCTCTGCGGAGGCCGCGTCTTCGACCTGGAGCTGGACCCGGACCTGGCCGTTCCAATTGTCCTCTTTCAGGCGTCCCACCAGGTGGATTCGCTTGCCGCGCGCGGCCAGCATGCCCTGCCCCAGCGGCGTCTCTGCCGAGCGGAATGAAATGGCGTCGAGACGCGCGCCGTCGCCGCCCACCACGCGCAATTTCACATGATCCTTACCGACCACATCGGCGAAGGCGACGCGCGCATCCATGACGACGAGCAGCGGCTCCGGATTGCCGGCGCCATAGGGCCCCGCCTTGGCGAGCTCCGACACCAGCATGGCGTTCGCGCCGGATGGAGCGATGCCAGCGTCGAGCAGCAATTCGTTCGCAGCATCGAAAGCGGCAGAGGTGTTGGTGAATTGCTCCACCAGAAATTCGCGGAAATGTTCGAGCCGATCTGGCGCCAGCGAGAACCCTGCCGCCATGGCGTGACCGCCGCCGGATTCGATCACGCCCGCTTCATGCGCGGCGCGCACCATGACGCCGATGTCGATGCCCGGAATGGAGCGCGCCGAGCCGCGCCCGTAACCGCCTTCAAATCCCGCAACGAAGGCCGGCTTGTTGAACCGTTCGCGCAACCGGCTGGCGACAATGCCGACGACACCCGGATGCCAGCCTTCATCGGCGACGAGGAGGAACGGTGTGTTGCCCTGCGTCGAGGCTTGCGCGGCGGCTGTATCGAGGATCATCGACTCCAGCGCCTGCCGTTCGCGATTGTGCGTGTCGAGGCGCTGGGCCAATTCCTGCGCCAGCACGCCGTCGGTCGTGCTCAGCAATTCCATGCCGAGCGTGCATTTGCCGACGCGCCCGCCCGCATTGATGCGAGGCCCAAACGTGAAGCCCAGATGATGCGGCGTAAACGGCGCGGTGGTTTTCGCGATAGCGGCCAGCGCCGAAAGCCCCGGACGCGACATCATCGAAAGCTTCGCCAGCCCGGCGCGGACGAAAGCGCGGTTGATGCCCGTCAGCGGGACCACATCGCAAATCGTGGCGAGGCCGACGAGATCGACGTAATCGCGCAAATCCGGCTCGGCGACATTGTTCGCCGTGTACCATCCGCTGTCGCGAAGCTGGCGGTTCAGCGCGACGACGAACAGGAACGTCACGCCCGTGGCGCAGAGATAGCCAAGGTTCGAGGTGTCGCCCGGCTGGTTCGGGTTGACCTGCGCAAGTGTCGGCGGAAGCGTTTCGACGGCGTGATGGTCCAGCACGATGACATCGAGACCAACGTCACGCGCGGCGGTAAAGGCCGCAGTCGCCGTCGCGCCGCAATCGACCGTGACGACGAGCGTTGCGCCCTCTTCCCGCAACGTCCTCATGGCATCGGCATTGGGGCCGTAGCCCTCGGTCATACGATCAGGAATGTAGACACGCGGCTTGTGGCCGAGCGTAGCGAGAAAACTTGCCAGCAGCGCGGAGGAACAGGAGCCGTCCACATCGTAATCGCCGAACACCGCGATCTTCTCGCCGGCATCGATCGCAGCGCGAACGCGCGCAACAGCGCGCTCCATGTCTTTCAGCGCAAACGGTTCCGGCAACAGTCGTTTCAGCGTCGGGTTGAGGATGTCTTCCAACTGATCGGCAGTGACATCCCGCGCCGCCAGAATCCGGGCCAGCGCGTCGCTGATATTTCCGGCGAGCGCCAGTGCGCGCGCCCTGTCGTCCGCGACGTCGCGCAACCGCCAGCGGCGGCCGGAGAAGGAGCGGGAAACCCCAAATGCCGTGGACGAATTCGCTATGCGCGCCTCAGCGAGCATCCTTCGTCCGCGCGTGGCGCGTCTTGACCCAGCGCACCGTGCCGGTGGCCGAACGCATCACCACGCTTTCCGTGGTGAGGTAGTTGCGATCGACGTGAACGCCGCGCAGCATGGAGCCGTCGGTGACGCCACTTGCCGCGAAGATCACATCGCCGGACGCCAGATCCATCAGCGAATACTTCCTGTTGAAGTCTTTGATGCCGAGCTTCGTGGCGCGGGCTTTCTCGTCTTCTTTCTTGAAGACGAGGCGCGCCTGCATCTGCCCGCCAACGCAACGCAGTGCCGCCGCCGCTAACACGCCTTCCGGCGCGCCGCCCTGGCCGATGTAAATGTCGATGCCGGTGGACGGATCGGTCGTCGCGATCACGCCGGCGACGTCGCCGTCGGTGATCAGCTGAATGGCGGCGCCCACCTTGCGCACTGCGGCGATCAACGCTTCGTGGCGTGGACGATCCATGATGCAAGCGGTGATTTCATGCGGCTTCACGCCTTTGGCTTTCGCCAGCGCGAGGATGTTGTGCGCCGGATCGGCATCGAGATCGATGAGACCTTCGGCATAGCCGGGACCGATGGCGATCTTGTCCATGTAGGTATCGGGCGCGTTGAGCAGCGTGCCGGGTTCAGCCATCGCCATCACAGCGAGCGCGTTGGGCATGGCTTTCGCCGTGAGCGTCGTGCCTTCCAACGGATCCAGCGCGATATCGACGGCAACGCCGCCGGAGCCGACTTCCTCGCCGATGAAGAGCATCGGGGCTTCGTCGCGCTCACCCTCACCGATCACAACCGTCCCGGAAATCGGGAGTTGGTTGAACGCCATGCGCATCGCCTCGACCGCGGCCTGGTCTGCGGCGTGTTCGTCGCCACGGCCGATCTGGCGGGCGGCGGAAATGGCTGCGGCTTCGGTGACGCGGACGGCTTCAAGCGCGAATGCGCGGTCCAGCAATTGGGACATTGGTTCTCCTAAAAGGCGCCCTTTGTGGCGTCCTTATCGGGATTCCATGGGGATCATGCAAGGTTTCGCGACCACCTTGGCCGAGGCGGCAATGGCTTTCAGGGCGCTCGCCACCGAGGTTTCCACACATTCGTGCGTAATCATGACAATCGCCACCGGCTCCCCGGGGGCGCGGCCGCGCTGGATCATGCTTTCGATGGAGACTTCCGATTCGGACAACCGGCCGGCGATTTCCGCCAGTACACCCGGGACATCCAGCACTTCGAAGCGCAGATAGAAGGCGCAGGAGCGTGGACCGGGCTGCGTGTCGTTGCGCGTCAGGCGTTTGGCGGGACGGCCGAACGGCGCGCCGACGCTGCCGCGTGCGATGTCCACCAGATCGGCGATGACGGCGCCTGCCGTTGGTGCTTCACCGGCGCCGCGGCCTTCGAAGAAGAACGGTCCCGCCTCGCCTGCATTGGCGACGACGGCGTTGAACGGCCCTTCGACGTCCGCAAGCGGCGTGGCGAGTTTCACCATCGCCGGCTGCACACGCTGGTCGATATGATCGCCACGCTTGCGCGCAAGGCCGAGCAGCTTGATGCGATAGCCGAACTCACGCGCGAAACGGATGTCGTCCGGCGTGATGTGTTCAATACCTTCGATCTTCATGCTCTTGAGATTGGGCGTGACGCCGAACGCGAGCGCAGACAGCACCGCAAGCTTGTGCGCGGTATCGCCACCACCGACATCGAGTGTGGGATCGGCTTCGGCATAGCCGAGCTTCTGCGCATCCTTCAGCACGTCACCGAAGGATTGGCCGGTCGCTTCCATCTGCGTGAGGATGTAGTTGCAGGTACCGTTGAGAATTCCGCGCACGCTGTCGATGCCATAAGCGATCAGGCTTTCGCGCAAGGCTTTCACGATGGGGATACCGCCCGCCGCGGCCGCTTCAAACTTCAGCGCGACGTTGTTTTCCTCGGCCAGCGCCGCAAGCTCCGCGCCATGATAGGCGAGCAGCGCCTTGTTGGCAGTGACCACATGCTTCTTCGCGACCAGTGCCGACTTCACCAGATCGTAGGCGATACCCTCTTCCCCACCGATCAGTTCCACGATCACGTCGGCATCGGACTTCACCAAGGCGCGTGCATCGTTTTCCCACGCGATCTTGGAAACATTGACGGTGCGGCTCTTGGCTTTGTCGCGCGCGGAGACGCCGACGAGTTCCAGCGTGCGGCCGGCGCGCTCTTCCAGCTCTTTTCCGCGCGTCAGCAGCACGCTGGCGACGCCGCCGCCCACCGTGCCAAGTCCCGCAACCGCAATACGCAAAGGCTTGTTCATTTCACCAGTTCCGAAGCGCGCGGATGTTCGTTGCTGCGCAGAGAGAGAAATTTCTTCACGTTGCGCGCCGCCTGGCGGATGCGGTGTTCGTTCTCCACCAGCGCGATGCGCACGTAACCTTCGCCATATTCGCCAAAGCCAAGCCCCGGCGCCACCGCGACCTTCGCATGGATAAGCAACTGCTTTGCGAATTCCAATGAGCCGCCGTCACGATGGCTTTCGGGGATCGGCGCCCAGGCGAACATCGACGCCGCCGGCGACGGAATATCCCAACCCGCGCGCGCCATACTCTCCACCAGCACGTCGCGCCGCGCCTTGTAGATCGCGCGCATCTCGGCGACGCAATTCTGCGGGCCGTTCAGTGCTGCCGTTGCCGCCACCTGCACGGGCGTATAAGCACCATAATCGAGATAAGACTTGATCCGCCCCAGCGCCGCAATGAGCGTCCTGTTGCCCGCGGCGAAGCCCATGCGCCAGCCCGGCATCGCATAGCTCTTGCTCAGCGATTGAAATTCGACCGCAACTTCCTTCGCACCATCAACTTGGAAGATCGAAGGCGGCGGATTGGCATCATCGAAATAGATGTCCGCGTAGGCGAGATCGGACAGCACCCAGATTTCGTGTTTCTTCGCGAAAGCGACGATCTCTTTGTAGAAATCCAGGCCAACAACCTGCGCCGTCGGGTTCGACGGATAGTTCACCACCAGCGCGGTCGGCTTGGGCACCGAATGGCGCACGGCGCGATCCAGTCCCCGCAGATATTCTTCCGGCGATGTCGCATTCACATGCCGGATCGCGGCGCCCGCGAGAATGAAGCCGAAGGCGTGGATGGGATAGGCCGGATTGGGCACCAGGATGGTGTCGCCCGGCGCAGTGATGGCCTGCGCGAGATTGGCGAAGCCTTCTTTTGACCCCAGCGTGGCGATGACCTCGCTGTCGGGGTCGAGCGTCACACCGAAACGGCGCTGGTAATACGCCGCCATCGCGCGGCGCAGCCCTTTGATGCCGCGGGAGGCCGAATAGCGGTTGGAGCGCGGATCGCGCGCCGTCTCGATCAGCTTGTCGATGATGTGCTGCGGCGTGGGCATGTCGGGATTGCCCATGCCGAAATCGATGATGTCCTCGCCGCGTGCGCGCGCTTCCGCCTTGAGGCGATTCACCTCCTCGAAGACATAGGGCGGCAACCGCCGGATGCGGTGAAAATCGGTCTGCATCGCGCTGGAACTCATATCCCGCGCGATCATCGCGCGGACCGCAAAACCATCGGGTCTATTGTGCAGCGCGTCAATATGCGGGCCGGTCGGTACGCGCCGCCGCGTTTCCGCGTGGGCCGAGCGGCAAAAGCCCGCGGTTTTCCGGGGCTTCTGTGGTTGACTGGGGCGTCCCCCGCCCTACACTTACGTCCCGTTCGAACGATTTCTCCGGTGATTCCACATGGCGGATATTCCGCACCCGCACGGCGCTCGACCGCGCCCGCTTTCTCCCCATCTGCAAATCTACAAATGGTCCGTGACGATGGCGACCTCCATCACCCACCGCATCACGGGTGTGGGCCTTTACCTCGGCATCGTGTTCATTGCCTGGTGGCTGGTGGCGGCATCCATGGGCCCGGAAGCTTATGAACCTTTCCTGGCGGCAGCGGCGCACCCGATCGGCCAGATCATCCTGTTCGGCTTCACCTGGGCCGCGACCTATCACCTGCTCAACGGCATCCGCCACCTCGCATGGGATTTGGGCTTCGGCTTCCTTCCCAAGACGGCAATGTGGAGCGGCATCGTGGTGGTGGCGCTCTCGATCCTGATAGCCATCGGCGTGTTCGCCTGGGCCTACAGCGTGCGCATGGGAGGGGCCATCTCGTGAAATCCGAAACTCCGCTTCACCGCATCCAGGGCCTCGGCGCCGCGCATTCCGGCACGCAGCATTTCTGGCGTGAGCGCATCACCTCCGTGGCGCTCATTCCGCTCACCATCTGGTTTGGCTTTGCGGCGCTGGCGCTTGTCGGCGCGCGGGAAGTCGATGTGCTGACCTTTTTCCAGCATCCCTGGAACGCCGGGTTGATGGGCTTGTTCATCATCACGGTGCTCATCCACTCGATCGTCGGCATGCAATCTGTGATCGACGATTACGTTCACCAGCCCGGCTTGAAGGTTCTGTCGTTGCTTCTCAACCGCGGCTTCGCCTGGCTGATGGGCGCCATCTGCCTCGTCGCCCTGCTGCGCATCGTTTCGTAGGACTGATATGACCACCGCTTATCCGATTACCGATCACACCTTCGACGTCGTTGTTGTCGGCGCCGGCGGTTCCGGCCTGCGCGCCACGCTGGAATGCGCCGCGCAGGGCCTCAAGACGGCCTGCGTGACGAAAGTATTTCCCACCCGCAGCCATACGGTTGCCGCGCAAGGCGGCATCGCAGCCTCGCTCGGCAACATGGGCGAGGACGACTGGCGCTGGCACATGTACGACACCGTGAAAGGCTCGGACTGGCTGGGCGATCAGGACGCCATCGAATATCTCTGCAAGAGCGCGCCAGAAGCGGTGTACGAGCTGGAGCATTACGGGCTGCCCTTCAGCCGCACCGAAGCGGGCAAGATCTACCAACGCGCTTTCGGCGGCATGACCAGCAATTACGGCAAGGGCATCGCGCAGCGCACCTGCGCCGCCGCCGACCGCACCGGCCATGCCATGCTGCACACGCTTTACGGCCAATGCGTGAAGCATGAGGTGAACTTCTTCATCGAGTATTTCGCGCTCGACCTGATCGTCGAGGATGGCGCCGTGCGCGGCGTCATGGCGTGGAATCTGGACGACGGCACGATCCATCGTTTCCGCGCACACAAGGTCATCCTCGCCACCGGTGGCTACGGCCGCGTCTATCAATCCTGCACCGGCGCGCACACACAGACCGGCGACGGCAACGCGATGGTGCTGCGCGCGGGCCTTCCGCTGCAGGACATGGAATTCGTGCAGTTCCATCCCACCGGCATTTACGGCGCGGGCGTGCTCATCACCGAGGGGGTGCGCGGCGAAGGCGGATATCTCACCAATTCCGAAGGCGAGCGCTTCATGGAGCGCTATGCGCCCAGCGCCAAAGACTTGGCCTCACGCGACGTCGTTGCACGCGCGATGACCATCGAAATCCGCGAAGGCCGTGGTGTGGGCCCGAAGAAGGACCACATCCACCTGCACCTATCGCATCTGGACCCGAAGATCATTCACGAACGCCTGCCCGGCATCTCCGAAAGCGCACGCATTTTCGCGGGCGTGGACGTGACCAAGGAACCGATCCCGGTTCTGCCGACCGTGCACTACAACATGGGCGGCATCCCGACCCTCTACACCGGTGAAGCGGTGACGCTGCGCGACGGCAATCCGGACACTGTGATCCCCGGCCTGATGGCCGTAGGCGAAGCGGCCTGCGTGTCGGTCCACGGTGCCAACCGCCTCGGCTCAAACTCGCTGATCGACCTCGTCGTGTTCGGCAAGGCAGCGGGCGTACAGGCCGCCAAATCCATCACGCCGGGCGAAAGCCACGCCGACCTGCCGAAAGGCGCCGGCGAAGCTTCGCTCGCGCGCCTCGACAAATACCGCAACGCCAAGGGCGGCACCTCCACCGCGCAGATGCGCGCGGCGATGCAGAAAGCGATGCAGGACGACGCGGCCGTGTTCCGCACCGGCGAGACGCTGGAAAAAGGCCGCAAGCGCATCGACGAGATCTATCGCAGCATCGGCGATATCGGCGTCAGCGACCGCTCGATGATCTGGAATTCCGATCTGGTCGAGACGCTGGAATACGAGAACCTCATCCAGCAGGCTGTCGTGACCATCGAGGGTGCTGTGAACCGCCAGGAATCGCGCGGCGCCCATGCCCGCGAGGACTATCCGAACCGCGACGACAAGAACTGGATGAAGCACACACTGGCGTGGCTGGATAGCAAAGGCTGGGCGAAGCTCGATTACCGCCCCGTTCACAGCTACACGCTCACCAACGAGGTCGAATACATCCCGCCAAAGGCGCGCGTGTACTAGAACCTCGGATGTCCTGACGTATCCAGGCGCATCTCCTGCTTCGACAAGGGACACCGCGCAACTTCCTCACCCTGAGCTTGTCGAAGGGCAAGAGCGGCGAGTGCTTGGATGCGTTCTTCCCAAGCCCAAACTGACTATTTCAGCGCCCTGATCGCCCCCGATATCTCCGTGCCCTTGGCCTGCTTGAACGCCACGCAGCGGTCGATGCGATCCTCGTTCTCCTTCAGTGTGCGCGGCGTGCCGGTGAGCTGGCTCGTCTTCGGGCCCAGGAACGCGGCTAGATCGGCTTTCGCGTTGCCGTCGCAGGCATATTGCAGGATGCCCGGCGTGTCACCCATACCATAGGACGAGAGCCGCTTGAGCAGGTTGCTGTAGTTCGCTTTGAACCACGCCCATGCCACATCGCGGCCCTTTGGTTCGGCCTGCATGTAACGGAAGACATAGCGCACATCGCCGATGCGAATGGCGGGCGTCAGTGCCATGTCGAGCAGCTTCCTCAGGGTCGCATCGTCATTCGCGCCGGCCACCGCATAGATCGCGGACTGGATGAAATACTCATCGTTCGACGCACGTATGGCGTCCATGACACTGTCGGCGAACGGTCCGCCTTCCGCCATCACGCCGGCCCGCATCGCTTCGATCCGCAGTTCGGGCGCGATGCCGCCCAAATCCTTGCCGCCAGACGACAGATAGGTATGTCCGGCTTTGGTCAGTTGTGCCGTCAGCGCCGGGTCATGCCCCTCCTCCAGCAGCAATTGAACGAGATATTGCCGCGCCAGTGCATTC
>Ga0207657_10000553_pt1 | contig 39885 bp, 34 predicted proteins | sample KBSC33metaG_FD_184316 | JGI IMG/M metagenome (GOLD analysis project Ga0207657, IMG submission 184316) | Corn rhizosphere microbial communities from Kellogg Biological Station, Michigan, USA - KBS C3-3 metaG (SPAdes) (version 2) | ecosystem: Host-associated > Plants > Roots > Rhizosphere > Soil ... | reverse complement strand
GGACCCCGAGGCGGCGGCGATCCTGCTCATGTGGCCGTAAATCGTCTCAAGTCCTCCGGCGTGGCGAATCGCCACCTCCTGACCATAGCCGCCGCGCCACCCGGCGCTGACGACCCGGCCATCCGCGGCAGCGACAATCGGAGTTCCATAAGGCGCTGCCAGATCCACCCCGTCGTGCATCCGCCGATAACCGAGGATCGGGTGGAAACGCTCGCCGAAGGGCGAGCTCACCCGGCCGGCGACCGGCATCTCCATGCCCTGCCCGCCGCCGCCGAGGCTGTCGGCGTCGATCCAGCGGCTCGTCCTGCCGTCGGTCCATTTCATGAGCTCGACATCGCTTCGCCCGACGCGGTCGAGCCCGGCATAAGCGACGTCGCCGAGGCGGCCGTCCTTTCTGACGATGACGAGGTCGAAGCGATCGGCGACGCCGAGGCCCCCGGCGAGCGGGATGGCCGTGGCGAGCGCTGCCAGATACTCGCGGCCCTGCCGCTCGGGAACGCCGGCGGCCTGGAGCGAGCGAGTGAGATCGGCGCCGACCGTGCCGGTGATTCGGACGCTATCAGGATCCGCGGCGGCTTGCGGTTGGGCCCCTTCCTGCCCGTTCGCGGACTGAAGCGATTCGAGAACTGCGGCAGCCGTCATCGAAGCGTCGCCCCCGACGGGCGCGGTCGCAGTCGCGGCGCCATGGGCGGAGATCGGGGTGCCGCCGGCGGCGATCGCAAGCAGAGCGGCCACGGGAACCAGCGCGCCAAGCGCAATCAGCTGCGCGCGGCGAACATGCGGCGGCTCGCGACGGCCAGGTGCAGCCGACTTCGGACTTTGCGAGATTGCCGACCACGCGTTCAAGATTGCCCCCCGGGATCATGCCCCTGGCCCATTGTTCATTTTCCCGCTTTATCAGTGCCCTGGTCAAGGGAAATTGAACGGAAGCGGTGAATCACCGCGGCGCCGTGCCAATCCGGGTCGGCCGCAGAAATGAGCGGAAGCGCGGCGCAAACTGGTCTCGCGCCAGATTTTCATCTATTCGCCAGCGGCCATGCGGGGCACCGCCGAGATCCTGCTCGTCCTGTCGGCCGCGCTGCTCGCGGCAGGGCCTTCGGCTGCGCGCAGACCGCCGCCGCTTCGCGATCCGGTGCTGGTGCGAATCGGCATGATCTGCCGCTGGGACCGCGCCTGCATGCAAGACCAGCAGAGCGCGATGGAGGCGGCGCTTCACTATGTCGATCGAAAGTCGCCGCCTGCGCGGCGAATCCGCGCGTGCAATCGCAATGCTGCAAGGGGCGCCGACCGCACTGACTGGGTGGGATTTTACAATTGCATCCGCAACCGCCGAATTGGCAGGTAAGGTCAGTCAGCCCACAGACGCGTGAGCACGATCAGGGTCGTCGAGAAGGTGGCGACGAGGCTGAGGACGACGAGGAGCCGAAGGATCAGGGTCTTGCGGCTCGCGCGCTTTCGCTGAAGAATGGACCGAGCGGCCTCCTCGTCGGCCGCCCTTCGCTTTTCCTTCGAGCGGCGCTCGGCTTCAGCGGTCGCTCCGGTGAAGAGCTCGCCGCCGGCAAAGCCGCGGTTGATCATGTCGCGAAGCTCGTCGGAGCTGAGGCTTTGCCACCAGTCGTCGGTACAGGCCGGTCTCGCGATCCCGCCGGCGGCGGCGTCTTGAACCTGCGTGTCCGTGCTCATCGATAACCCCCGCTCAAGAGGACGAAAGCCGATGGTCCATCGCCCGGCCGGAGACGCTGGATCCGGGTGGAAATGACCTGGTTTTTACGCCTTCACATGACAGGGGCGCCGACCGCCCGGAGTTCAACTGCCGCTATAAGCCGAAGCCGGGGGCGAATGAACAGAAATTTAACGCCAAAGAACGCGACTCTCGCAACAACCGATCCCAGACCTTGTCCAATCGTCATCGGCAATTGTCGTCGGCTGCCGCAAATCGAGCGCCCGCGTTAACCACGAACGTAATCGAAAGGGCAAGCGTCGTGCGGCTAGGCCGCACCCGAATGACAAAACCAACGACAATCTTCGGAAACCAAATCGGCGGCGGCCGTCGCGCAGCCAAGCGCGAGGAGGCGGCGCTGCCGGCGCTGCTGATCACGATGTCCGATCGCCATCCGGCGATCCTCTACAACATCTCGCAATCCGGTGCCCGTCTGCGCGCCAGGAACGCCCCCGCCAAAGACACCGAGCTGTTCCTGCAGGTTGCTTCCCTGGACGTCTATGCGCGGGTCGCCTGGACATCGGGCGAGGAGTGCGGGCTAGAGTTCGAAAATCCGATTCGGTCCTGGGAAATCAAACTGCTGATCCAGGAGGCCGGCAAGGGACCGGGACTCAGGCTCACCGCGGCCGAAAAAGGCGGAACGAACGATTGGGCAACCGGCGTAGCCCGATAGTCGGCCACTTCGTTTGCGATGACCGCCTTCCGAGGGGTCGAGGCTAGTTGCCGCCTTCGGAGGCTGCCGGACCTGGGTTTGAGGCGACGATCACCGGCTGCCCCTTTATCGGCCGATGGACCCAGGAGGCTCCGTAGCCAAAGGTGAGGACCGGCTGGAACTCCTTCCGCTGCTCCGGCCTGTACGGCGCCGCCCCGGTGTCATCGAGGACATAATAGCCGCCTCCGTTGCGGACGATCAGAACCGTTTCCGGGCCGGCGACCGCGTCCCTTGCAAGCGTGAGATAGAGATCGGTCGTCGGCGTCCCAAGAGCGCGCAGAGCCTGCATCTTGACGATCGCCCGGTCATCCATGTCGCCGTAACCGGTCCCGAGAGTCTCGGCGGCGCTTGCCCAATAATCGTGGCGGCCCCATTGGGTGACATCCGACCGCCATTTGATCGCCCGGGTCACCGCGGACTGAACATAAGCGATCTGCCCGGCCCTGCTCATGGTCAATGCGGGAGCGATGAGGCGGCGCATCTGCGGCAGAGCCGAAGCGTCCCTTCGAGCGCGCTCCCAATTGTCCCAGAACCGTTTCGCTGAAATCGGAACCGCAATGCTCCCCGCAAGCGCGGGAGTGATGGCGGGCTTCTGGGTCGCAATTGCCAATGCGGCCGGTGCGGCTTTAACGGCGCTTTGAGCGCGAGCCTCCCTGTTCGGAAGGAAAATCGAGCAGGCGAGCCCGAAGGCGCCGACGGCGCCGGCAAATTCTCGCTTCATCGCCCACCTTCGATGAACAAAATCCGTCAATGACTGGAGAGAATCACCGATTTGCCGCCACGTGAAGAGCGGAATTAACGAAAGGAAGGAAGTTACCGACAGATCGTTACTTGGCCGCGACGAACAGAGATCCGCACAAACAAGCTTGTCCGGGTTATTCGCGGGACAGGGAGGCGGCGGAGCGCACAAGGCCCACTCCCGATTTGGAGAGTGGGCCCGTACTCGAGCGCTCGTCGCGCGCCCCGACGGCCCTCGCAGGGGATCTGAAAAGGGCCGAAGTAGCAGCTGCTATGGGTGCGCAGCTGGTAGCGCAACCGGGCTCAAGGCAGCTGTCCGGCGATGGGACAGTGTGGTTCGAGCGAGCGAGCGAGCTATGCCGTCGACGGCCCGACCGGTTGCGGTCGCGTTAACCATTCATCCTAGGACTGCGGAAACCAACACCGGCCTAGATTTGGCTGTTCTTTTGTGGAGAGCAGCCATGCGCGCACACATTCTGACCATTGCAGTCGCAGTCACGCTTGCCGCACCCGTCGGCGCAGAGCCGGCCAAGTCGCCCGCCCCCAAGCCCGACACCAGGGTCGAGCAACCCGTCGTCCTGATGGCCGCGGCCGCCGAAGTGCCGCAGCTACAACAGCCGCTTCAGTCGCCTGATGCCGCAGCTCCCGGAAAGCCGGCTCGCCACGCTCGAGTGTCGACCTGCAGGTGCGGCGATCAAAACCCGAGCGAGTAGCCGGTAGGGTAACTTTCCGCACACCACAGGAAAGTATCCGTTCCGTTAACTAAAAACGTGACACTTGCCTGCTGCCGTGGGAAAAGGCCCGCGCACAACTGCCTGAGCCGCGTTGTGAGGGTTGCGTAGGCGCTCTTGACCGGGGGCAGCATGGATTCCGACGTTCTCGTCAGATCCGCGATCCATTTCGACTGCGGCCCTGGCGGCCGTTGGGTCGATCCGGCGGCGGCTTGCCCGGACTTCCCGTCCTTCGTCGCCGCCTGCGGCACACGAATAATGATCGACCGGAATCGGCGAGTCATCTGGGCAACCAGCGCTGCCGCCCTTCTCGCGTCCGGAGGATCGTGCATCAGCATCGCCAATGGCGAGCTTGCCGGACGAACGCGTCACAGCGATGCGCAGCTTCGCGAGATTTGCGCCGATTCGGAAGGTGCAGCGCCCGATGCGATTGAACAGCTCATCGCGTCCGAGCCGTCACTGAGCCCGGAACTGTTCGTTCGAGCGCAGAGCTACCCGGTTCAGGGCATCCCGTGCACTTTGCTTACCATCCGAAAGCTTGCGCGCGAACTTAAGGAAATTCCCGATCTCGGCCGCCTCTACGGCCTGACCCGAACCGAGCAGCAGATCGTTGGAATGATGGTCCAGGGGCAGTCGGTGACGGAAATCTCCGAAGAGCTGCACAAGTCCGTTCTCACCGTCCGCACGCATGTGAAGCGTATCTACAGCAAGCTCAACGTCGGAACGAAAGAGCAATTGTTCTCGACCGTCATGAAGCTGATGGTCGACTGAGCCGCTTCATTTCGACGCGCCGGAATCCCGCCGGACAATGTTCACCGCAAGCTGACCGACGAGCCCCCCTTCCGCAGTGGCAGTCACCGGCAGGTCGCCGACCAGTTTGATATTGAGCTTGGCAGCCTGATCCGGATCGATCCGGATCCGGTAGTCGCCGGGCGGGACCCGTTCGATGAAGAAATATCCGTCATATTCGGTTCGAGCCGAAGCAACGACCTCGCTCTTCGAATTGACCAGCTGAAGCTGCACGTTCGACACCGCCCTCTTCGACTCGCCGCCTTCAAAGAAAGCGTGGCCCTCGACCTCGCTCATCGCGACAACCGGGAAGAAGGACCGGTGCGTTCGCCCCGGCCGAGGCACCACCTCCACTCCCGGCCGCGTCGGGAACATGTACGGGTCGGGCAAGGTGTCGGTCATCATCGAAACCTGGGCGGGCCGGCCATCGCCGAGCCCGGTCACAAGCGCCATTCCCGAGCTGTTTGTAAGGACCTCGCCGGAGCCGCCACGAAATCCGATTCCCTCCAGTGGAGGCTCGCCGGCTTCCTGTCGCCCGTCCCCGTTCAAATCGCGAAAAGCCACCGCGACGAGCGACCCGCCGCGAGCGAGACCCGGCGGCTCGAAGCGCCAGGTTCCAAGCGGATTTCCAAGGCTGAAGCCGGCGCGGATGCCGACGACGAAACTGTTCTTCGAACTGTCGTAAAGCAGGTCGCCGCCCATGTCGAAGGCACCGACACGGCGCGACAGCGAAACCCCGGCGATGGTTCCGTGGCCGTCGCTCAGCTGGTGGAAGATCGTGAAGCGCAGCACTGCGCCTCGACCAAGATTGCGATCGACGGCGAGGTTGAGGTCGCGCAGCTTGCTCCCCGGCTTGAGGAAATAATCGATTCCGGCACGAACGCCCCAGTCCTGGACAACTCCGTTCAGCTCGAAGGTGCCGTCGAGATTCTCGCTCGAAAAACTGTCGCTTTTGAAGCGCCGGTAATTGAACGAATTGGAGACGAGCCACCGGCTGATGCTGGTCGAGGCGCGGAAGGTCGAATTCCAGTCGGTGGCGCCATCATGCTCCGACCGTTCGGCGATGAGATTCGTCGCCAGGACCCGCGACCCGAGATTGAAGGCGCGGTCGAGGCGCAACTGCGTATCGCGGCGATAGCTTCCGATGGTGCTTCGAAGCTCGTCCACGAAATCGCCGCCATATTCGCTGTGCTGAAGGACGTAGGACGTGCCGAGCAGCCGTCCGGCTAAACCCGACTGGATCGCCCAGGCGCCGCTTCCCTGAAAAGCGGCGTCGAGCTGCAGTGCGGAGGAACCGAGATTCGTCCGGATTCCGGCATTGCCCTGAAGGCGCCGTTTGCCGTCGACGGTGAAGCTCGCAAGTCCCGCCACCGCGGTGACTCGCGAGCTCAATCCATATTGGGCTGCGGCCACCGCCCGGACCTCGCCTGCGTCCGGCCCGAAGACCGGGGCGGTGTCGGCGCGGATCGGGACCAGGTTCCTGTCCTGCTGGATTGCGCTCGCGGCGAACTGGAACTCGCCCTTCGGGACTCGCCCTTCGCCGGCGTTGATCTGCCGCACTTCCTCGCGGCGTTCGCCATGCGGTCCGTAAAAGACGAGACGAAGGATGTTGAGGCCATATTCGAGCGGGACCTGGAGGAACTCGTAGCGTCCGTTCACGCCGTGATCGACCGAGCCGATGAGGACATCGTTCCGGTATAGTTCGACGTCATAGCCGATCGGCAGCTCGCCGCGCATGTCGATCTTGTCGAACACCGATCCCTGATCGACAGGAAGGTTGCCGATGGCGATGCCGCGACCGGTGCGCGTCCGAATGCCGATCGGCTCGGCCACGCTCGACGTATCGCCCAGTTCGATCAGCGACAGCCCGAGCGGCCCCAGCATCTGCCGGTCGGGATCGCGCCGGCGCATGACGAAGCGCATGTCGCTCACCGCATTGTCGCGGTCGCCGGTGACGAACAGATCGGCGCTCATGAAGCCGAGGTCGCCGGAGGCGCGAACGTCATATTCGCTCGTCGACTGCTGCCCTTTGCCGGTGGTGGCACGAACATTCACGTCGAGCGCCGGCGTGCTCATCATCCGGTACAAAGTTGCTTCGCGAGGATAAGCGACCGGTTTCGACATCCCCGCGCCGATGAGGCCGCGCATCTCGCTGCGCTCCATCTTGGCCTCGAAGGGAAAGGTGGCCAGCAGCTTGAGTTGAACCTGTTGCCTCGGCAAGCTCACGTCGGCCTGCAGCGGAAACCATTCCGACAGAACCGCCGGACGAACGTAAATGTCGCCAAGCGCAACGACGGCGTCGCCGGGCTTGAGCGGCCGTCGTCCCTGCTTCGTCTCGACGAAGCCGCCCTTGACGTCGATCCGGAAGGTGTTGGCCGGGTCGATGAACCAGCCTTCGGCCCGGCCATTGTCCCCGTCGACATCGATTGCGAGATCCAGGAGCCGGACGAAGTCGCCGAGCGGCAGATAGGTTCCCGTTGGCGTCGAATAGCCGGTGAACGCATCGTCCAGGATCCATTTGTCGGTGCGGACTTGAAGCAGCAGCTGCTCTTCCGGGCGAAAGAGCGGGACCAGCGGCGCCGCCGACGGTCCCGCTACGGATGCTTCAGGCCCGGCCCCTCCGGCAGAGGAATCAGCCGATGCGCTTGCGCCCGCGTTTGCGGATCCGTCCGCGCCGGACGTTTCGCCGCGGGCGCTGCTTGCCAATGCGACGGCAAGCGAGGCAGCGGCGCAAAGCCACCGCCTCCGCCGGGTCATGACAAAGTGGCTTCGGTCTGCGCGAGGACGGTCCCGGGGCTCAACTCGTCATCGGTGTAGACGATTTTCACGTGCGAGCCCGGACCGACGGCAGGAGCGTTCGGATCGATCGGAATGACGACCCTGCGCTGGTCGATCTCGCTATAGACCCCCAGTCCGCGGATCCCGCCGATCTTCTTGGGCGATCCCGAGCCTTCCAGGTAAATGTCGATCCCGCCATAGACGGAGCGGCCGCCGGACCTGTTGATCGCAAATCCGATCCCGCGCCGGCCCTGCGACTCCACAAGATGCACGTTGGAGATCGATGTCTGCGCCGACAGCTCGCCCGTGCGGACGATGATCGGGATCATGATCCCGTAGATCGGGGTCACTCGGACCTGGAGCAGGTCGCTCTGGGCTCCGCTCGCCGCCGCGGCAATGTCGACGCCGGTATCCGGCGGAGGCGTTGCAGTTACCGAAAAGTGAGTTCGGTATTCCGCCGGAGGCTCGCCAGCGGGCGGCCGTGCCTGGAGCCGCACGGTTTGGGATTCATGCGGGCCGAGAGTCATCTGCCTTGGCGAATAACGGATGAAGGACAGAGCGCTTTTGAGCCGCGCCTGCTCCGCGGCGGGAGCCTTGTCGGGAGCAACGATCGCACCGTCGGAAGTCATTGCCTGATCGGTCAGAGTGATCGTGTAGGTCGCAGTCCCGCTCGTCCGGTTGAAGATCGTGATTTCCTTGACGCCCCGATCGCGCGGCCCGAACACGAGCCGGCGGGGAGTCAGGTTCACATCGCCCGAGGTAACGGCGCCGGGAGCTGCGGAAGTCGATGATTGCTGCCCCTGCGCCTGCTGCGCGTCCTGCGCGCCGGCGCTTGCCGAAAGCGTCACAAGGACGGCCGCCAAGGCGGTCATCGCACAATAGTTCATCGCCGCGCCCCTCCCCTTTCAGCCCCCCCGGGCTTTACACCGGCGAAACAGATGCCGCCGCCGTTCCGATAGTCTAAATCAAGTCGTTGATTGTTCAAAACACTTCCGCCCCGGCTCAGTTATATTGAACGTTGATGACATAGGTCCCGTTATAGGTGCCCGGCGGCTGGTCGGCGCCGACGTTGAGTTTCGCGCCAACGCCGAAAGTGTCGAGGCCGAGCCCCGTGCCGTCATTGTGAAGGAGCCGGCTGTACGGGTTCGAATCCGCATCGCTCGTGATCGTGAAACTGTTCAGGATCATGGTCTTGCCGATACTGTTGGTCAGGGTCGTGCTCGACGGCAGAGTCACCGTGTAGGTCGCCGCAACGTCACCGCTCACCGAGCAACTGGATGCCTTCGCATTCTGGGTTGCGCCCGGGATCAGGATCTTGCCCGGATCGACGATCGCCGAGCCGTCCGGCGGAAGCGTGACTGCAGTTGCAATGTGCTGCGCCACGAGCGAGCTGAAATGCATCGCCGAACACTGGATCTGCAACGGAGCGGCAATCTGTGCCGTCGCGTGAGCGGTGATCGACGGCGGCGGCGCGGTCTGCGCGAGAGCCGCCGACGAGAAGAGCAGCAAGGAAACCGTTGCCGGACGGACCAATCTCATCGGCTACTCCTCCGAGCGAGAGCGCCGGAGCCGAAGCTCCGGCCGCTCAGCACGGGAGACAGCTCAGTTGTAGGCCGCCGTAACGTTGAATGTGCCGTGATACGCCCCCGGTACCTGGCTCGCGGCCACCGCCAGCGCAGCGCTGAGCGTGAAGCTGTCCTGGCCGCTTGCATTCAGGCTCGCAGCACCTCCGGACTTGGTGAGCGTAGCGGTCATCGCCGTGCTTCCGGCGGGACCGGTAAGCGTGGCGGTTGCAGGCACGGTTCCGGTATAAGCCAGACCGGCGGTGCCGGTTACCGTGAATGTCGGAACGCTGCCGGTGGATCCGGCGACGATGAGGCTCGGCGTATTGGGCGACGAGAGTACGCCGGTGGAACTGATATTGACGGTCCCGGGTGCCGCATTGGCAGCAATCTGCCCGAAGTTCAGCGTGGTCGCAGTGCCGTTAACGGAATTGGTGATCGAGATCGGCGCGACGACCGTCGCATCGGCACTCGTCGTTACCGACGCGGTTGGACCGGCGGCAAACGCCGGAGCGGAAGACAGAAGGCCGAGCAACGCGGCCGAAACGAGAAGTCTTTTCATCGACTTGCCCCCTCTTTTCGATTCGCGTGCCGCCTACGTCATCCCCCTCGGACGGCGTGTTCGCACGCAATAGCGCGACTCGAAGCCGCGGCCGGGACGTTAAACATTCGTTAAATTTTCACAGTCCCCAAAATGGGGTATTTCTTCGCGGAATTGACCGGCGAAACAGCAATTTACCGCGTTAATTGCCCCAAATCAGGACAATCGCCTCAATTGTACTGGACGGTGATCGGAACATTGACGTCGTAAAGATAATAGCTCGACGCGTTGAGTATTGTCGTCACCTGCAGAGTTCCGCCGACCCGGATCGTGCCCTGACCTGCGGCGTCGAGCGTTCCGATATTGGACGTCCAGTTGCTGCTGTTCGTGGCAACGGCGATGTCGGTCACCTGCAGCATTGCCGGAGCGCTCGACCCGCTTTTCAAGGTGGCCGTCGCAGTCGCCGGCGCAGTGACGCGATAGGCAGCTGCCGGCGTGCCGGCCACTGTGAACTGGGCCGGGCTCCAGAAGGACGCACTGTTATCGTTGCTCTGATTGGTCGTGTCGCACGGCGGCGAGCTGCACTGGCCCGAACCGATGAGAACGACTCCGCCCGTTGCGGTGCGTTGCGGCGCGACCGTGACGATTACCGTCCCCGGGGCAGTGCTCTTGATACGACCGAAGGCCAACGGATTTAAGGCCGTGAGGTTGAGTGCGGTGCCAACGACCTGCGCGTCGGCCGACGTCGACACGCTGCTTGGAGGGCCCGCCGCTCTGGCGCCCGCTGCGGTGAGAGCGGCGCCAGCCGCGACCAAGAGGACCTGACGGCAGCTCACAGCGCCAGGCTCAATTCAATCGGGAACAGGATATCGGTAAGGCCGGGAGTGGGAGTGTTGAGCTTCATCGTCCCTCCGACGTTTATCGCGTTGGTGCCGGCCGAATCGAGCCGAAGCTTCACGTAAGTGCCGATCTGGGAGAAGCCGAACGCATAATCGGCCTGGACCTTGAGGGCGTCGAGTTGGGATATGCCGCCCGATCCGTAGGTGCCGCCGATGGGATAGGTCAGCCGCACCTGGATCGCCGTATTGGGATCGCCCTGGATCACGAATCTCGCCGGAGCTGGCGAGAAGCCGCCGGACGGAACGACGCCCGAGTATGTCGCAAGGCCGCTCGGCGGAACGACGATCGTTCCACTCGTCCCGACCATGACGATCTTTCCGAACGCGAGATCCGATTGCTTGGTGATCGTGATCGGCCCAGCCGTCGCGGGAGCGCAGTAAAGCGCCGCTGCTGCCGCGACGAATAGCGCTGTGACACGTCTCACCGGAACTCAACTCCCTGGAATTGCAAGCCTAGGCCAGCGCCGATCACCGGCAATACCCAATTGTGGGGACCATGATCGCCATCCCGCCTTCCCTATCTGCTCGACGCGACCTTGGGGGGAGCCTTGGCCGGATTGCGAACCAGCACAATGTCGCCGTCGCCCACCGCCGCGAACGCCGCCCAGTAGAAGGGGTGCGAAGTCTGCGGATCGTCCATCAATTTTTGTTCGGAAATGCGCAAGGCGGTCACCGTCGGAGTGCCCGGCGCGGCCGTGAACAGGCCGGTGATCAGTTTTTCAGTCGCGTTGAAATCGTCAGGAACCGGCCAGTGGCTGGCGAGGACAAGCCGCCCGCCCGCTCCGACGAATGCGCGGACCAGGCCGTCGAGCTCGACATCGCCGCCGCTCGCCAGACCGGCGCTTTCGGTAGCGAGCGCGGTCGCCTTGCCCGCAGTGTCGCAGGCGGAAAGGATGACGACGTCGGCATCGAGATCGAGGTCGAAAATCTCGCGGAACGTCAGCAGCCCGTCGGAACCGTCCCCGCCAAAGCTGGTCAGCAGTGCAGGTTGGGTGGGGCATTTCGGGCGAGTTGCAGTGACCACTCCGTGAGTTGCGAAATGGACGATCCGATACTGGTTGAGGTCGCCGCGATCCTCGATCGCCTTGTCGGTAAATCCGTCGCCGGTGATGACCTTCACGCCAGCCGGGTCGAACTTGGCGAGTATGCCCGCAGCGATATTGAGCTCTTTCCCGGAAATCGGCCTCGACCAGTTCGACAGCGCAAGAACGCAATCGCGGTCCATTGCCGCCGGGACGACTTCGGTCGCGTTTGCCGCCGGCGGCGAATTCTGACCCAGGCCCAGATATTCCTTGGTGCCGGCCGATGCCGCGGCTTCCCGAAGGTTCACGAACGAGCGCGGCGACACCGAAGTGCTGATGTCGCGATCGCGGCCGAACCATTTGATTCCCGTGAAATCGAAATCGGCGTTGGCGTCCGCGGCGACCCGGCGCGCGTACAAATCGACGGACGCCTGGTCGACGATCAGCGGATTGACAGGCATCCGAAGCATCGCCCCGTCGGGCTCGAAGATGAAATGCTTCGCCTGCGCGAGATCCGCCTGGAACGGTCCGAACAGGTCGAGGTACAGCTTGTGCGCGAGCGGCACGTCATAGGCATAAGTGACCTGTTTGCCCTGATCGATCGTCGAAATCGTATCGCGAAGCGAGGTCACCTCTCCATCGAGCGCTCCTGCGCCAATGTCGAGCTTTGCCGCCCGGGCCGACGCCGGCGTGACGACAATCGCGTAAATGCCGTCGTCGACGATCGTCATCCGATAATAAGCTTCGCCGGGCCGAAGAGCCTTCTGAAGATCGGCAATCGCTATCACGTCGCTCGAGACCGCGCGGTAACGGGGGAAAGCCGCAAGCGACGCCTGGGTCGCGAGCGATGCCCTGTTGGCGAAATCGAGCTCCGACTGCAGCTGGATTGCTCTTTGCGCGTCTTCGGGCGACGGACTTTGCACCTCCTTGAGCCGGGCCAGCGCCACTCGGGTGCGTTCCACTTCGCGGGACAGGGTGACTGCCTGCCTGAACAGGCGGGCCGCCTCGCCCGTCCCTCCGCTCAATTCGCGTGCAAGGATGGCCTGCGTTTGAGCGAGGCCAGGTCGGACCATCAGCTGCGTCGTCGCGAAGATTTCGGCGACCGAATTGGGATCGTTCGGCTTTTGGAGAAGCAAGTCGATGTAAGGACGGATCACTCGAGCAAAGGACGGCGGAAGATTGTTCGCATCGGCCTCCGAGTGGACGATTTCGCGGAACATGGCTTCAGCCGCCTCGACCTTGCCGCTGCGCGCCAGATAGCCCGCCATTCGCGCCTTCGCGCTGAGCAGGGCAGCGGAGCCCGGATAGTTGGTCTCGAGGATCGAAATCGCCTGGCGATAAAGCCCGTCTGCCTGCGCCTTGTCGCTGCCCTGCTCGGCAATCGCTCCAAGATCATCCGCGATCTGCGCGCGCATCCATGCGATCGATGTGACCCGTCCCCTTCGGACCGCCATGAGGCTCGAATCGGCCGACCGAAGCACGTCCGCGGCCGGCTCCAGCTCGCCCTTGGCAAGGAGCGACGCTCCCCTGAGCTGGAGTGCCTGGCCGTCGAGGATTTCGGCTTTCTCCTCCGGCAGCAACTCATCCGGCTTGTTGTCGAGCCCGGAATTTCCGGCTTCCGCATTCAGCCGCTGCGCTGTCCTCGCGTCGATCGCGAGGGCGCCGGCGCTGCCGCCCCTACCCTGCCCTGCGAAATCCGAAACCGGCCTGTCCAGCTCCTTCAGCGAATCGTCGGGCTTGCCCTGGTTCAGAAGGTGCATCGCTCGATAATTGCGGAATCGCCGCTCATCGACCGGATCGTTGCCGAGCTCGTCCTGCGCTTTGGCGAACAGGGCGTCGGCTTCGGAATCACGGCCGAGGTTCGACTTCTGCAGCGCCTCGTTCATCAAGGCTTCCGAGTGGCTGATGGGACCCGAGCTGGAGCTGCTCGCAGCGGCGAAGAATTCGGCGGAGTCGGCGTAACTCCCGACGTTGTTTCGCCGATACGCCTCGGTCAGTGCCCTCGTCGGGTCGAGCGTACCGGCCTGCACCCGAGCGAACTGGGCCGGATCGCCCACTCCGGTCGTTGCGATCGATACCTCGCCCGCAATCGGGCGATCCGCGACAACGCTCCTCAACCCGAGCCGAAGAGCGCTGTCATAGCCCGCCAGGCCTTCGGCGACGAAAAGACTGTTGCCCTTCCGGTACTGGATGACCCGGTAAGCGACATCCATGTCCGCAAGCTTGCATTGCGTGACCATGGCGCGGCCCAGGGATTCGATCGATTCTTCCGAAGGGTTCCCGCATGCCGCGGTCTTGCTCCTGAGCCCGGCAAGGCGAGCCGAGGGATCGCCTCGGCCCGCTTCGAGCTTGTAGATCCTGCCTACGGGAAGGACCGCATCGCGGCAGGTGATCGAATAAGCCACGTCGAACATTCCGCTCAGGCCGGGATCGTTCGCGAGCGGTTGTCCCGAGCAATAGCTCGCGCCGGACGTACCGATCCGGAAGCTGTCGCGTACGCTGAGCGGAGTCTCGGCCAGCGACGGCGCAAACGAGAGCGCCAGCAGAGCGGCTGCCAATCCGATTTGCGCCTTCATCGTGACCCTCCTTGCTATTTCGGCCCAGCCGGGCTGTCGCCACCGCTCGTCACCGGCTCCTCGATGTCCTCGTCCTTCGTGATTGGGCCGGTATCGATCAGGTCGGACTCCAGTCCGCTGTCGCTGTTGCTCAGCGCGTTGAGGACCAGCTCCGACAGTCGCGGACTGTTCATCAGGAAGACCGGGCCGAGGATCGACTCCGGCCCGAGCGCAGGCGGCGGAGTAGGAGGCGGGCACCCACCCAGCGGACAATCGTTGATGGTCGATTGCGCGGTGAACGTTCCGGATACCGGCACCTCGGCGGCAAAGGCGTCGTTCAGGACCAGCGTTCCGTCCGACTTCTCCTGACGACCGTAAATGTCGACATCGGTCGCCGTTGCCGCGGCGGCCGTCACCGCCGCGGGGGAAGCGCCTATGGTGCTCACGATCGTCAATCCGCCATCGCCGGCTGTGATTCCGGCAAACTCGGCAGCAGTGCCGCTGTTCTGGACATAGAAAGTGCTGCCGACTTCGGCGGTGATCGCTCCGGCGCCGACATAACCCTCGGGCTTCACCGCTCCGCTGCTGGTCCTCAGCGCGTCGACACGTCCGGCGAAGTTCGGATCGGCCTCGAGCTGATCGATGATCGACTGGCTGGCTACCCAGATGTCCGGCGCGCCGAGCGTCAGGCTGCCGGCGAGGACGCCCGACGAATTCGTCATCGATATGCCGCCTGTGTCGGTGACGACCTCGATTGCATTGCCCGCGTTGAGGGTCAGCGAATCCTCTGGCCCGGCATTGATGAAATTGACCAGTCCGTGGACGAGAATCGATCCGCCGCTGTTGATCGTCACGTCGCCGACTCCGCGCCCCACGGTCTGGCTGCCTTCAATCTGCAGATCGAGCAGGTTGATATCGGGCGCCGGGCCCTGGCCGGTACCAACAGCGTTGATGATCGCAGAATCCGAGGCGATGTCGCCGGCTTCGGCGAGATGATATTCGCCGGCCGCGGAATCGCCCTCAGTGCCGCCGATGAAGATCGAGTTGCTGGTCGCGTCGAGCGTGATCAAATTGGTCACGCCCTGGACGCCAAGAGATCCGCCAAGCGGGATGTTGATGTCGCTTGAGGTGACGGTGATCAGGGGCGCGGAAAGAATCCCGTAGAAATTCGCGGTCCCGAATGCGGTCAGGTCCGCGGTGCCGCTGAGGTTGACGTCGCCGAGAGCGATATCGCCTCCCGAATGTGCGGTGACATTGGCCGCATGGACAACTCCTGGAGCCAGCGCCGCAAGCGGCACTGCGGCTGCGGCTGCCGCCGGATTGCTCCAGTTCAACGAGACGAAGCCATCCGGTCCCAGAGCGTTCAGCACGGCATTGCCGGCATCGACGGTCGCCGCCATGTCGGCGAGCACATAGACGCTTCCGCCCGACGCGGAGCCGTCGGAAGTGCCGCCAGTGCCGGCCGCGGAGTTGGCATCGGCGTGAAGCGACCCGGTCGAAGCCGACGAGGCACCGATGGCGCGGAAATAGACGTTTCCGGCAAATCCGCTTCCGCCAGCTGTCGCGCCCGACCCGCCGCTCGCGTTCGTCACCAGCGAGCTCAGTCCGGAAATCGCCAGGCTGGCGCCGTCGCCGGTCGTGCTCGCTTCGGTATAGCCGCCGAAGGCATCGCCGCCGCTGCCGCTCGAGCCGTTTCCGCCGGACGCCGACCCATCCATCGAGACGTTGCCCGTCAGGGTCATCACCGAGTCCGGAAAGGCCTGGACGAAGAGATCGCCGCCCGCCGAAGCGCCCCCGGTTCCGCCGGCGCCGCCGAAGCCGGCTGCGGCGAGGATCGAATTTCCCGCTTCGACGGTGCCGCGCGCGTTGATCACTGCAAATCCGCCGAAGCCGTCGCCCCCGGTGCCATCGCCGGAAGCGCCCGATCCGCCGGCGCCGCCGTGTCCGCTGGCGCCCAGGTCGAGGTCGCCCAGAGTAGCGCTTGCCAGGGTCGCGCCGAGGCCCTCCGGGTCATACTCGCCGGCCTGGGCAAGCCCGCCGAAGCCCGTTCCTCCGCTTCCGCCTGTCTGTCCCGTTCCGCCGGTTCCGCCGGCGCCGCCGAACCCGTCGGCAGTGGCGGTAATATTGCCCAGTTCGAGAACCGCGCCGTCGGACTGGGCGAGCGCATAGGCACCGCCGCGAAGATCGCCGTTGAAGAAGCCGCCGGTCGCGATTCCGCCTGCTCCGGCCGCGATCCCGGCGCCGTCGCCGGCGCCTCCGCCGCCGCCGATCCCGGTCGCGTCGAGAGTGACGTCGCCGCCGCGAATGGTGCCGATCGACGGCTGGACCTCGATGTTACCGAGCTCGGCGTTCGCTTCGATATATGCGCGGCCGCCCTGGGCGAAGCCGCCGTTGCCGCCAAAGCCAAAGCTCGCGGAACCGCCAACCGCACGCGCGGCCGCGTCCATTGCAGCCAAGGTGATGGTGCCGTCGACGGCCGAGACTCCGGCGTTGCCGGCAAAAGCGTCGCCGCCCGTCTGACCGTCGCCGCCCGTCGCATTGGCAGCAAGCGACGTGTTTCCGTGGACCGTGAGCGATCCTGGTCCATAGGACGTCAGCGCGGCCGACCCGCCGAAAGCGGAGCCGCCGGTGCCGCCGCTATTGCCCTGTCCGAGTGTTCCTCCGAACGCCCCGACGTCGATCGACACGTCGCCGGCAATTTCGACGGTTCCGTCTCCGACGTTGATGCTCGAGTCGCCGCCCTGGCCCGCGCCCGCGGCAGTCGCTGTTCCAAGCATGTCACCGCCCGAACCGGTCGCCACCGCCTCGACGTTGCCATTGATGTGGATTGCGCCGCCTGAATCGGAATTGATGGAGATGATTCCGCCATGGCCGGCGCCGGCTGTTGCGCTGGCGCCGCCGCTTCCGTCCTGGCCGACACCATTGGCGGACAGCTTCAGCCCACCGACCGTGATCGCGCCAAGGTCATGCGCTTCGATAGCGATGTCGCCGCCCACCCCGTCGCCCGCCGTTGAGTCCGCGCTCGCCGGCGAAGGATAGGACCCGTCGACGTCGATGCTGGCGAGCCCGCCGATTCCGACCGTTCCGCCGTCGGCGATGATTGAAGCGTTGCCGCCGCTTCCCGCTCCCGCATTCGCCGCCATTGCGAGGTTCCCCGCGATGTCGACGGAACCGCCGGTATCGGCGCTCACCGTCGCCTCGGAGAACAGCGAGGGATTGCTCGACAGAATGCTAAGGTCGCCGCCGATGGTCAGCGCGTTCCCGCTGCTCGCTCCAAAAGCAATATTCCCTGTACCCGCTGCGCCATTGCTGCTGACGTCCACATCGCCCGAAAAGTCGATCGCCCCGGTGTCGGCGATGGCCGTGATGTCGCCGCGGGCGATTGCGAACAGGTTGGAGGTGTAGGTTCCGGGGCCGAGATCGATGCCGGCGTCGGCGGTGCCGGACGAAGCGGCAACATACCCCGAACCGCTATCGTTGATGTTCGATCCTGCGGAAAGCACGATCTGGCCGCTGACCAGGCTGGCGCTTGTCGGTTCAAAGCCGATGTTGCCGCCGAGCAGCATCGTCATCGCCTGGTTCTTGGGAATCGCGACCATGTAAGCACGGCGCGGATCCGTGGCCTCGTCGGTGGACGCAGGCCCGCCCGTCGTGCCGGTGTGGACGATTCCGTTCTGGTCGGTGGTTCCGGCATCGACCTGGATGTCGAACAGGCCCTGGTTCATGGTCAGAGTGACCTGCTCGCCCGCGACATAAGCGGCCGAGCCTTTGACCTGGACATTGCCGCCCTGCTCGATCCGCGGAGCGACCAGCGCGACATAGCTGTTCTGCTGGAGCGCATTGATCTGCGCTCCGTTCAGGATCTGGATCGAGGACGTCGAGCCGGAAGGGGCCGCGAAGCTTGCCGAGAAGCCGTTCGCGTCCGCGCTCCATCCCCTCAAGGGGTCGGCCGTCGTAAGGAGAAGTCCGCCGACATTGACGACCGCCTTCACTCCGACGGCGATTCCGCCGGGGCTGTAGAACCAGATGTTGCCGCCGGTGGTGCCCGATCCCTCAAGGAACGACTGGATCGTGCCGTTGAGGCTGATCCCCCTGCTCGCGTCGGTCGGCACGATGCGGTTGAGGACGGTGTAATCGGTGACGCCCGGACTGCTCGTGAACGTCGCAACATTCCCGGATGGAAGGAAGTCGATCGTTCCACTGCCCGACTCATTCGGCGCCCAGTTCACGGTAGCCGTCGGGCCGCTCACAGTGATCGTCTCGGCTCCGGCGCCGACGCTGGTCCGAGACGCATTGGTGCTCGAGCTGATGGTCCCGTTGAACGCCTGCGCGCGCGCAGCTTTCGGAGCAATTGCAGCCGTTCCGATCGCGACTGCCGCGCAGGACAGAAGCAAAGCGCGTCGCGCTGGCCCGACCTGAGCTGGTCGCCTGCAATTTTGCTCGGTCATTGGATGCTCCATGGCCAGAGACGCGTCGTCAACGACACGAGGAAGCGGGGGTCAGGCTTTCGCTCCGGAATGCCCACCCGGCTCAGCGGGACTGCAAGCCCCGCGTCGACAGCGAAGCGGCTGAATGTGATCCGGGCGCCGCCGCCGACAGAATCGAGACGGCCCGGCTGATCGATGACGAGCAACCGCTCGAGGCTGGTGACCTTGGCGTGGTCCCAGAAGAGATAGGCCTCGACCGCGGGTCTGGATTCGCTCTTCGGAACGGTGCTCCCGACGCGGACTTCAGCCTGAGTTCCCCACCCCCGGTCGCTGAGCAGCGATCCGGGATCATAGCCTCGTCCGACCGTGTAATTGCCGACCGAAAACTGCTCGAAGCTAAGCAGCGGCTTCCACGCATATTGGCCGCGAACGCCGAGCGCGAAGGTGAGTTTCGGAACCGGCCGGTATTCGCCGTAGAGCAGAGCCCGGACCACTGCGGCGGTCGAAATGCCCTCCAGCCGGCTTGGAGGGACCTCCCCTGGGCCGAGACAACCGGCTCCGGCAGGTCCGCAACGGTCGGTTGCACCGAGAATCTTGAGGCCTCTTCGAAGCTCGAAATTTCCGGCGAAGCGCCACTTCGGCTCGGCCGGCGAACGCCCCCCGGAGAAATTGGTGTCGATCGAGTCGATCGAAATCCGCGCAAAGGCAACGCGCAGGCGGTCGCGGGTGAGATCGATGGAGTTGAGGCGCACGTCCTGGTTGACGAAGTCGAGGCCAATGGTGCCGCCGACAGTTCGCTCAACGCTTCGAACGAACGGATAATCGGCCTGGACCGTCGCGAACAATGTGCGTGCATCAAAGTCGCTGTCGGCGATCGACGGCTTCGCCCAGGCGTAGGTGAAAAGGCCGCCGAGAGTCAGTCCCTCGCTGCCCACCCGGAAATCGTGACCGATCTGAACGGTCTTTTCTTCTTTTGGGTTCGCCGTGGTGAACAGGCCGATCGTGGTCCGGTCGCCCATGCCGGTCAGGCCATAGAATTGGGCGCGGGCAAGGACGCCCCAGGGTCCGAGCGACTGCGAGCCCCAGTTCTGAACGTTGATGTCAGCATAGCCGCGAGTCCGTTCGACGATCACGTCGCCGATGACTTCTCCAGCTACGGTTCCGGCAGGACGAAGTGTCAGCCGGACGGTGTAGCCCGGCAGATCGCTCGCAAGCAGGAGGTACCGTTCGGCTTCGAAGCGGTTGAATACCCGCTGCCTGGTCAGTTGCCGCAGATAGGCCGAGAGGATTCGCTCGGCGCCGGACGCATCCCCCCGAACCCGGACCTGGACGAGATGCGCCATCAACACGTGGAATCGGACGATTCCGTCGGAGATTGTCTGCTCGGGCACTTCGACCGCAGCGACATAGCCGGCGTTGCGAAGGATCGTTGCGGCACGATCGCGAATTTCGCACACGACCGCGATTGGCTGCTCGGTCCCGACAAGGCCGGCGTAAGCCGGAGCGAGCTGCGCTTGAGGCACGCCCTCCACGGTGCCGAAATCGGCGCCCCTGACGACAAAGCGAAGGTTCTGATACCTGGGCTTGTCGAGTGCGCACGGGGCGCGCTCGATCCCTCCCTCGATCTCGACTTTCATCGCCTGGGGAGGCGTCGGCGCATTCGGCCGGGTCACTTCTTCCCGAGTCGGTGGAAGAGGCTGCGGTGATGTCTGCGCCACAGCCGTTGATGCCGTCGATGCGATGATGGACGAAATCAAAACCTGCGTCAGATGACGCACTGATCCCCTGCGGGTATACCGGTCGGTCGGTCGAACCATTCAGGGGTGCCCCTCCCCATACGTGCGAGTCGCACGCGGAAGTCTCCAGTTTAGAGCAGGTTAACCATGCCTCGACAAGGGCAGCTTCTAATCTGTCCCAAGTTGTTACATCGCCATTGCAGCTTCGGCCGCCGCTCCGACTTCCACGAACCGAGTCTTTGCGAGACGATCGGGCAAGAGGAGACTCACAACGATTCCAGAGCACTGGCCGGACGCTCCGTTAACCGTGATAAATGTTTTGGTGTAACGTCTTATCACTTGGAAAGTGGCCACCGATATTCGGCCTTTGGCCGGATCAACTTATTGACTCTAGGTGGCGCGGTGTTACCCCTGTCGGCGTTAACCAATTCCGGTTAACGACAGGGGAGTTGAGCCATGACCGGGACCACGGCCAACAATCGCAATAAATATCTAACCTCAGGAGCGGCGATACTTCTCGTCGCAGCAGGAGCCTATGGGCTGGGCAGAGTCTATCCTCCGCTCGGGCCGAGCGCCGGCACGATCGCGCCGGCCGAACGCTACCAGGCTTCGCAGATCGGCGAAGGAGATGTCGCACTGGGCGACACCTCCGTGCCCGAGCTGATGCAGACCGACGCGTTCGAGCTCATGGTTCATGATCCGAACTTCCGAGCCCTCGCGGCAACACCGGGATTCCAGGCGCTTGCCGGGCAACCGCAAGTGATGGCCGCGTTGATGAACAACCCGCAGGCATTTGCTGCGCTTGCAAGCCATCCCAATGCCTTTGCCGGGGTCGCCCAGGCGGCCCAGCAGGCAGCGGCGATTGCTCCCAATGCGCGCCAGGCGTCGGCGGCGCTGATGAATGCGATGTCGGGCCATGCCGACGCGATGCAGGCGCTTGCGTCGCATCCGGAAGCCTTTGCTTCGATCGCAAGCAACGCGTCCGCGTTCAGCAGTTTCGCATCGAGTGCGAGCGCGTTCCGCGATGCGGCCGCCAAGGCCGCTGCGGACGCGCGGATGGCGAACAATGCCCTCGCCTTCCAGCGGCTCGCAAGCGACAATGCGGCGATGCAGGCGCTCAACGCCGATCCGAAGGTGTTCAGCGCACTTGCTGCCAATGCCGCGGCGTTCAAGGCCCTTGCAGGACAGCCCCAGGCGCTTGCAGCGGCGGTCAACAGCGCTGCTTCGGCCGCTCGCCAGTTGCAGTCGGCGGGAATCTCGAGCTCGGCAATGGCGGCGCTTGCTGCCAATCCGACCGCGTTCTCTGCGCTTGCTTCGCAACCCAAGGCGCTTGCTGCAATCGCGGCTCACTCGAACGCCTTCGCAGCCCTCGCCTCGCATCCGAATGCGATGGCCGCAATCCTGTCGAACGCCTCCGCGTTCAGCAGCTTCGCGAGCAACGCCAACGCCTTCCGAAGCGCCGCCGCGAATGCAGCGGCCGACGCTCGGATGGCGCGCAATGCTTCGGCGTTCCAGCAGCTGGCCAGCGACAGGAGCGCCATGGCGGCGCTCCAGGCCGATCCGCGGGTCTTTTCGGCGATGGGCCAGAACGCGCTTGCGTTCGGAAGCCTCGCCGGCACCGCCCGAGCGATGAATGCGCAAGTGCTGTCCGCGGTCGGCAACAATGCGTCGGCATTCGCCAACCTGGCCAGTAACGCCTCGCAGCTGAGCTCGGCGGCTCGAGCGCTTCAATCCCTGGATGCTCATTCGATGATTGCGTCGGCATCCGCGGCGAAGGCGCTGAGCGCGAGCGCAGCGCAGGCAGTGCTGAACAATCCGCAGGCATTTTCGGCGATGATGGCCGCTCCGAGCGCATTTGCGGCGGTCAGCCAGAATTCGGCGGCGATGGCGGCGCTGGCTTCGCACCAGCAGGCGTTTGCTGCTCTGGCTGCGCGGCCCAACATGGCGGCGCTGATGGCGAGTCCGAGTTTCTCGGCCGCGCTCAACCAGGCGGGGGTGTCTCAGGCGGCGTCTCAGTCGCAAGCCAACTGATCTGACCGGCTGGGGGGCCGTAAATGGGGGCAGTGTATTCGGGCGGGCGCCGGTGTGCCCATGGCACGCTGGCGCTCGTTCTCGCTGCCTGCGGTAGCGCGAGCTTCGCCCAAACTGCGACGAAGCAGCCTCCGCCGCCTCCCCAGCCGGATACTACCACCGAAGTCGAGCATCCCGACGAGGTTCCGCCCCAGCCCGTGGGCCAGCCGCCGAACGAGCCCGTCCAGCCGGCACCGACCAAGCCCAATGCGCCCGAGCCGACCGGCCCCGCGCACGTCCCGCAGGACGCGTCGGGCTTTCACCTGTCGACGCTCGAGACGAAGGATCTGACTCTTCTCTATATCGATCCGATCCAGACCTATCTGACGCCCTATATCGCTCGGTCGTTCCAGAACTCGCTCGCCTTCCACGAGAAGAACCTCAACTGGAAACCGTGGGAGCCGGTGACAATCCTTCTCAAGGACTTCTCCGACTACGGCAACGCGGCGGCATTGGGGTCGCCGAGCGACATGGTGCTTCTCGACGTCGCCCCGCTGTCCCTGTCGATGGAGACGTTTTCACCGGGCGAGCGATTCTTCACCCTGATGAACCACGAGCTGACTCACGTGGGGACCATCGACGCCTGGAATTCGAAGGACGCAGGCTGGCGCCATTTCCTCGGCGGCAAGCCGGCTCCGATCCAGAAGCACCCGGAATCGATCCTGTACAATTTCCTGACCAGCCCCCGGAACCTCACTCCTCGCTGGTACATGGAAGGCAGCGCGGTGTTCATGGAAACCTGGATGGCGGGCGGCCTCGGCCGCGCCCAGGGCGGCTATGACGAGATGGTGTGGCGCGCCAAGATTCACGACCACTCGCACATCTTCTCGCCGCTCGGCCTCGAGAGCGAGGGCACCCAGATCGACTTCCAGGTCGGCGCAAATTCCTATCTCTACGGGACCCGCTTCATGTCCTATCTGGGGCTGACCTACGGGCCCGAGAAAGTCGTCGAATGGCTTCGGCGCTCGGAGGATTCGAAGGCCTATTATTCCAATCAGTTCGAGCATGTGTTCGGCAAGCCCCTCGATTCCGTTTGGAATGAGTGGCTTGCGTTCGAGCACAAGTTCCAGGCGCAGAATCTCGCCGGCCTTGCCAAATATCCGCTGACCGATCCTGCTCACCTCTCGCCGCGCGGGCTCGGGTCGATGTCGCGCGGCTTTATCGACGAGAAGACCAACAGCCTCATCGCCGCTTTCCGCTATCCGGGCCGGATCGGATTCCTCGGGCGGATGAACCTTTCGACCGGCGAGCTCAGTCACCTCACCGATCTCGACGGGATGATGCTCTACAAGGTGACCAGCCTTGCCTACGATCCCGCTACACGGACGGCCTTCTACACCAACCAGAATTACGCCTATCGCGACATCAACGCGATCGACGTGGACACCGGAAGGAAGCGGCGGCTTCTGACCGACGCCCGGATCGGCGATTTGGCGTTCGACCGAGCGGACAACAGCTTGTGGGGAATTCGCCACCAGAACGGCTTCGTCACGCTGGTTCGGATCCCGCCGCCCTACACGAGCTTCAACCAGATCAAGACGTTCCGCTATGGCGAAATCATCTTCGATCTCGACATCTCGCCCGACGGCGAGCTCGTTTCGGCCTCCTACGGCGGAGTGGACGGCAAGCAGTCGGTCCGGGTGTGGAAACGCTCGGACCTCGAGCAGGGCAATGCCGACGACCCGGTGGCGACACTGTCTCTTCCCGGGTCGGTGCCCGAGAATTTCACCTTCACTCCCGACGGAAAGGCGCTCCTCGGCAATTCCTATTACACGGGCGTGTCGAACGTTTATCGCTTCGACATCGCCAGCGGCAAATGGGACGTCCTGACCAACGCGGCGACTGGCTTCTTCCGTCCGCAGGAGCGCCCCGACGGGTCGCTTCTCGTCTATGACTACACCGGCGAGGGGTTCAACCCGTCAATCATCAAGCCGCAGGTGCGCCAGGACCTCGCCAATGTGCAATTCCTCGGAAGCGAGGTGGTCAAGGCCCATCCGGAGCTCAAGCAATGGGCGGTCGGCTCGCCCGCCAAGATTCCGCTCGACCAGCTGATCACCGCCCGCGGAACCTACGATCCCTTTCACCGGATGCGCTTCGATGCCCATTATCCGATCGTCTCGGGATATGGGCAGAAGCCGGCATTGGGCTATTATTTGCACATCGCCGATCCGCTTCAGTTCCGCCAGTTCAGCGCGGAAGTGTCGGTGTCGCCCTATCATGTCCGAGGCTCGGAGCGCCTTCACCTCAACCTCGAATATCAAACGCCGAACTGGAAGCTGACCTATTGGCACAACCTTGCAGATTTCTACGATCTTGCCGGGCCGGTATTGCGCAGCCGCAAGGGCGACGCCTTCATCGTCAACTATACCAAGCCGCTGATCTACGATCCTCCGCGCCAGCTCGACCTGTTCGGCTCAGCCGCGGCTTATTTCGGCCTCGACCAGCTTCCAGGCGCCCAGAATATTGTCAGCCCGAAAGAGATCCGCTCGGCCGAGATCGGCCTCAAATACACCAACACCACCAAGGCGCTCGGCGGAGTCGACCACGAGAAAGGCATCGAGGCACGGATCGTCGCCGGAAGCGACCAGGCGCAAGGCAATTTCTACCCGCGGCTCTATGGCGGCTTCGACATCGGCACCGCGCTTCCGTGGCGGAACAGCTCGGCCTGGCTCTACACCTCCGCCGGCATCGTCGGAGGGCCGCGCCGGGATGCGCTGGGCGCCTATTATTTCGGCGCGTTCCGGAACAACTATATCGATAACCGCCCGGAGAAGCGCTATCGCGAGATGGAGAGCTTCCCCGGCTTCGACATCGACCAGCTCGCGATCCGCCACTTCGGCCGTGTGACCGGGGAGATCAACCTGCCGCCGGTTCGCTTTGCCGAAGTGGGCACGCCCTCCTTCTACCTGAGCTACATCCGCCCGGCAGTGTTCGCAGGGATCATGGCCGCCCAGAACCAGGACGGAAGCAACCACCGCTACGCCGACGTCGGCGGCCAGCTGGACCTCAGCTTCACAGTCGCCCTTCGGCTGCCGATGGTGCTGTCCTTCGGTGCCGCAGCGGGCTTGGATAACGGCCATTATCGCAAGACGGAGCTGATGGCCTCGCTGAAGATCATGTGATGAGCGCTATGATCCCCGAGGTCGCCCACTGGGGACTGGCTCTCGTCCCGGTCCTCATCCTTCTGGCGCTGTTCGTCTGGCTCGACGCGTTCGACCTGATGAGCTTTCGCGAAATCGCTTTGCTTCTGCTCCTCGGCGGGGTCGCTGCGATTGCGGTCTATCCCGTCAGCGGCCGTTTGATCGACACGCTTCCGATCGGCTTTTCGGGCTACAGCCGGTTCGTCGCGCCGTGGCTCGAGGAAGCGGTGAAGGCGATCGCCATCATCGGCCTCTTCTGGTTCAACCGCATCGGCTACAAGCTCGACGCTGTCATCTCCGGATTCGCGATCGGCGCCGGATTCTCGGTGGTCGAGAACATCATCTATCTCACGATCTTCCCGCAATATGGGACCGGCACCTGGCTTGTCCGCGGCCTTGGAACGGCGGTGATGCACGGCACCACGCTCGCCATGCTCGCCGCCGTCGCCCACGAGCTTGCCGAGCGCGAGACCCGCCAATCCGCCGGCGATTTCGACTTCAGCCTGCTCTGGTTCCTGCCCGGCTATCTCATAGCGGTCGCGCTCCACACGACATTCAACCAATTCCCCGACCGGCCGATGCTGGCGATGATGGGCGCTGCGATCTTCGCTCCGATCGCGATCATGGCCGTCTTCCAGTTCGGAACGGCCGAAGCTGAGCGCTGGCTTGTGGTTGAACGCGCGGCTCACCAGGCGCAGTTCGACGCTCTCAAAGCCGGGCAATGGCCCGACGGCCCGAGCGGCACGAAAATCGCCGCCCTCGCCGAGCGACTCGCCCCGGAAAATGCGAGGCGGGTGCGCCGCTATTGGGAGCTCCAGGCATGGCTCGTCGCCCAGGCCGAGGAAGCGATGATCGAGGAAGCGGCCGGCGATGTCTCGGTCGACAAGGAGCAGGTCGCCGCGGCCTTTGCCGAGCTCGAAGGGCTTCGCCGCGCTCTCGGGAAGAGCACGCATTCCGCGCTCAAGGCGCTGCTTCCCTTCAGCCGCAACGATTATTGGGAAGTTTCGGAGCTTCGCCAGCGCCTGTCGTGAAGTTCAGTGCGCCCGCGCTTTCAGCAGCTGCAAGAGTGCCGCGCTGACCGCCGCCGGATGCGCGGGTTTGCGGATCACCGGCACCCGCGGAAACCGCCCTTCGGGATCGGCCATTTCGTAACCCGTGCAAAAGAGGAACGGGACGTCGCGTTCCTCCAGCGCCTTGGCCAGCGGATAGACCGACCGGCCGCGCAGGTTGACGTCGAGGACGGCGGCATCGACATTGGACGAAAGGAGCGCCAGCGCCTCCGCCAGTGTCGCCGCCGGCCCGACGATCCCCCATCCCAATCGCGACAATTCAGTGCTGAGCTCGAGCGCCACAAGCTCCTCGTCCTCGACGAGCAATATTCGCCGATCGCTGTTCGTCGTCACCCTCATGCTCGTGTCTTCGGATTCCGGCTCATCCGCTCTGGCGGTCTCGCCGAGGATGAAGAGTTCGAGTGGAAGCCTGATCCGTAGACGCAGGCCCTCGGGATTCCATTCGAACTCGAGCTTGGCATTGAGCTGCCGGCCGCTGACCTGGTTGAGAAGCCTGGTGCCGAAACCCCGGTGCTTTGGTGGAGATACCGGCGGGCCGCCGAGCTCCTTCCACGAGACGAACATCGAATCGCCGTCCCGCCGCCATCGGACGGCGACCTGGCCGTCCTCCCGGCCAAGAGCACCATATTTGACGGCATTGGTGGCAAGTTCGTGGAACAGGAGGCTGAGCGATTGCACGGCATCGGCCCTGCACGTGACCTTCGGCCCGCTCAGCAGCAGCTGGCCGTCCTTGGCGTAAGGAAGGAGCTCGTCGCGTACCAGCTGTTCCAGCGGAGCGCCGCGCCATTGCGATTGCGAAAGCAGCGAATGGGCCCGGCCGAGCGCTTCGATCCGCCCACGAACGGCATCGGCAAATTCCTCCATCGTGTCGGCCTTGGTGAGACCGACGAGCGCCTGGGCGACGGCCAGAGCGTTCTTCGCTCGGTGGTCGACCTCCCGCGCGAGCAGCGAGCGTGCCTCCTCGTTGATCTTTCGCTCGGTGATATCGCGAAGGATAATCGTCCCGACTCGCTCGCCTCCGACCGTCACCTGCGAGATTGAAGCCTCGATCGGGAATTGCTCCCCATTGCGGCGCAAGGCGAGCAGCGGATTGCCGCTTTCGAGCTTGCGATTGACGATTCCGCTGTCGAAGAATCGGCGGACATATTCGTCGTGGTGCTCTCGATACTGTTCAGGGATGAGGACCGTCACCGGCTGACCGAGGACCGCATCGGCCGAACAACCGAAAATCTTCTCGGCAGCCGGATTGAAAAGCACGATCCGCTGCTCGTCGTCGATCGTGATGATTGCGTCCATTGCGGACTGGACGATCCCCTCCATCCGCCTGCGGCTTTCGAGAATGGCCTTTCCAGCCTTGCTCCGGTCGCTGATGTCGCGGGTGATCTTTACGAAGCCAGTGACCTCCCCTTCCTCGTCGCGAAGAGGAAAAAGGCTCACATGCGCGGCGAAGACGGACCCGTCCTTGCGCATTCTTGGTGCTTCTTCCTCGAAACGGCCCGTCTCGGCGGCAATCTTCAACTCGCGGCCGGGAGCATTCGTCGCCCTGCTCTCGGGCGTGTGCAGGATGTTGTAGGGCTTGCCCACAATTTCCTCGGCCTTCCAGCCCTTGAGCCGCTCGGCACCCTTGTTCCAGGTGAGGATCCGCCCCTCGCGATCGAGCTCGTAAATTGCGAAATCCTGAGCGGCATCGATGAGCCTGTACTCTCGAGTATCGCTTGCCAGCTTGGCTTCGCGAAAACTGATCGCTTTGCGCTGCTCGAGCACCCACCAGGCGAAGACGATGATTGCCGCGCATATCGCCAGGAACGACACGAGACCGGCAAGGTTATTGGCGGCCAGAAGATATCGAGGCGGCGCGAACGCATAGGTCGCCGCGAAAGCGCTCAGCAGGGAAGCCGCTATGGCGGGGCCGGTGCCAAGGCGTACCGCGCTTACGAAAACGGCGACAATGAAGAACAGGTACACGGCCTGCCCGCCGAGGACGGGCGCCAGGGCCAGCCGCACAGAGAAGGCAGCAGCAACGAGCCCGAGGGCGATCAGATAGTAACGCAACCGCAGTAGAACCCCCGAAAACCTGTGCTACCGCCGACAACGCGAGGGCAGCGGAAAAGTTACGAAGGCGATCGGGAAAAGCGGGCCTTCAACAGTTCGAGCGAATCGTCGTGCGTGAGGTCGAGATGGAGCGGAGTGACGCTGACGAAGCCGTCGTTCATGGCTTCCAGGTCGGTGAGATGCCCGGGGGTCTGCACCATCGGGCCGAGGCCGAACCAGAAATAGTCGTAGCCGCGCGGATCGGTGCGCTTGACGATCCTGAGCCGCCCATAGTCGCGGATTCCCTGGCGGCAGATCCGGATTCCCTGGACCTGGTCGGGCGGCAGTGCCGGGAAGTTGACGTTCACCAGGGTGCCGGGCGCGGGTTCGTAATCGACGAGCGCTCGAAGCACCTTTTCGGCCCAGGCCTCCGCGGCCGCAAAGGGCACCAGGTCGCCCATGCCCTCGCGCGAATAGCTCTGGCTGAGCGCGATCGACGGCACTCCTGCAAGCGCTCCCTCCATCGCCGCCGACACGGTCCCGGAATAAGTGACGTCCTCGCCAAGGTTCGCGCCGCGGTTGATTCCGGACAGGATGAGATCGGGCGGCGAATCCTTCATGATGTGAGCGAGCGCCAGCATCACCGCGTCGGTCGGCGTGCCGGTCACCGAGAAGCGGCGGTTGTCGTGGCGGCGAAGCCGGATCGGCTCGGTCAGGGTCAGCGAATGACCGGCACCGGACTGCTCTTCGGTCGGAGCGACGACCCAGATGTCGTCGGAAAAGCCTTGCGCGATGGTCTCGAGAAGGTCGAGCCCGCGGGCGTTGATTCCGTCGTCGTTTGTCAGGAGGACCCGCATGCCAAACCGTCATAGCGAGCCCGGTGAAGCCCGCAACCGACAGCGACTGAAGGCGAAATTGCGCCATATCGGCAACAGCTTGTGGATTTCGGGGATGACCGAATGTCAGCGCTTGTTAAGCAGACCTCGCTTATTTATAGGCGCGGTCGGGGATAACCGACTTGCCCGGCGCTAAACCCCGGGAAAGTCTAGTTGAATCCGCCTCCGGCTGCAGCGGTGGCCCGGCCGCAGCAGCGGCGGGCGCACATGCGGGGGTTCCCTCGGGCCTTGTGCTCGATGGAAGGAGTGGGAGGGGTTCCAATGGCGACTGCTCTAGTCGATCTATACAGTAAAACACCGGTCCCGTTCGATCGTATCATCGTTCCGGAGGCCTATCGGCCGTCCGAACGCGACGAGTTCATGTGCGATCTTCACCGGGCCTATTTCCTCAAGAAACTCCGGGAATGGAAAGAGGCGATCGTCGATGAGTCGCGCCAGACGATGGCGCAGCTCCAGGTCGACTCGCTTCGCGAGCCCGACGTCGCCGACCGCGCGTCGAGCGAGACCGACTGGGGAATCGAGCTTCGGACCCGTGACCGGCAGCGCAAGCTGATCGCCAAGATCGATTGCGCGATTCGCCGGCTCTACGAGGGCGAATATGGCTATTGCGAGGTCACCGGCGATCCGATTTCGCTGGCTCGCCTCGAGGCGCGGCCGATCGCAACGATGACGCTGGAGGCGCAGGAGCGCCACGAGCGGATCGAGAAAGTCTCCCGGGACGACTGATTTTCGATGCGCAGCCGATCCAGTGAATCGGCAGCCGCGAACCTGGGGACGCTTTGGGCGAACGGGAAAGCGACGACTGAAGCCGTCGCTCGCCGCTGATCCTATTGGCTGCCGTGACCTGCAAGCTCGTCCTTGAGCCTGAGCTTTTCCTTCTTGAGCTGATGGAGAAGATCTTCGTTCGGGTGCGGCCGATGCTCCTCTTCGTCGATCATTGCATGGAGCGCCGCATGCTTGGATGCGAGAGAATCGGCCTGTACCTTGTCCATCGGTGCCAGTTCCTTTCGTAACGAGTGAACAGACCTGTCCAATAAAACACTTTTGAGTGCATTTGTCTCGCCTCTGGAGCATCAGACTGGCCGCTGGCGCGGGCGATCCACCGTGCGATCGGCGCCGGAAGCTTTAATCCCGCTTCGGGACGGAGCGGCACTTCCGCCCGCTCTTTGGCGTTTTCTCCGGCAGCTAAAAGTGGCAGTTTGATGCGAATGGACGACTCAGACGAAGCGCCGGCTCCCGAAGCCCGGATCACTCCGCGGCTGGTCGATTCCTTTTACACGGAAGCGATGCTTCTGGCCGACGAGGCCCGGTCCTATTTCGACGAGGCCGGCCGCGACGAGCGGGCCGGCCTCGACCCGTTCCTCCGGGTCAACTTTGCCTGTGAATCGCTGAAGGTAACGACCCGGATCATGCACATCGTCGCCTGGCTGCTCACCCAGCGCGCAATCGAAAGCGGAGAGATTCCGTTCCGCGAAGGCCGCCGCCCCGAAAGGCGGCTCGGCCACGCTCAGGAGAGCGATCCGGCAGTCGTCGCGCGCCTTCCCGACGAGGCACGGCGCCTCGCCGCCGCAAGCTCCGACCTCTACATCAGGGTCAAGCGCCTCGACGATGGCAATCTTGTCGAAGAACCGCCGCTCAGCCCGGCCAGGGCGCTGATGGGACGCCTGGAGCGCGGCCTCACCGGCCAGGCCTGATCGCGCACAGGCGCTGGCGCGCCTGCGCATATTCGCGCTCCAGCCGTGCGACGAAGTCCGCCGTCGGCTGCACCTTGTCGATCACTCCGATCCCCTGCCCCGATCCCCAGATGTCGCGCCATGCCTTGCTCCGGCTCGAGCCTTCCGAGCCGAACTCCGTCGCCACCGAATCCATCCTGTCGAGCGAGTCCGGATCCAGGCCGGACGCCACGATCGACGACCGCAGGTAATTGCCCGGAATGCCGGTGAACAATGCGCTGTTGACGATGTCGGCGGCACCGCCCTCGACGATGGCGCGGCGATAGTCGTCCGAGCAGCGCGCTTCCGGAGTGGCAATGAAGGGCGAGCCGACATAAGCGAAATCCGCACCCATCGCCTCCGCCGCGAGGATCGCCGATCCCGTCGCGATCGCTCCCGACAGGATCAATGGGCCGTCGAACCAGAGCCGGATTTCCTGGACCAGCGCAAAGGGCGACCAGCGGCCGGCATGCCCCCCTGCCCCCGCCGCGACCGCGATCAGCCCGTCGGCGCCCTTTGCCACAGCCTTGCGAGCGAACCGGTCGTCGATGATGTCGTGAAGTGTGATCCCGCCCCAGCCGTGCACCGCCTGGTTCAGTTCCTCGCGTGCCCCAAGCGAGGTGATGACGATCGGCACCTTCCATTTTTCGCAGACAGCCATGTCGGCTTCGAACCGGTCGTTCGACCGGTGGACGATCTGATTGACCGCGAAGGGCGCCGCGGGCTGGTCGGGATGCTCGCGGTCGTGCGCCGCCAGCGCTTCGGTGATCTCGTGCAGCCATTCGTCGAGTTGCGAGGCGGGGCGAGCGTTCAATGCCGGGAAGCTGCCGACGATCCCGGCGGTGCACTGGGCGATGACGAGGCTCGGGTTCGAAATGATGAACAAGGGCGCGCCGATCACCGGCAGCCGCAGTCCAGCCAGAATTGAAGGTTTCGCCATCACCGCCCCCGGTCGTCCCTTGCCCCGGCTTAGCCGGTTGCCGCACCTGAAAGCCAGCGGCTGTTTACGGGACCGGCCGCCCGTCGATGTTGCCGGGCGGCGAATAGCGGCAGATCAGGAAATCCCAATCGGGAGTCCGGTGGATGGCGCAGCCGACCCGGGCAGTCGTTGGCCAGATGAGAGTCGTGTAGTGCGACACGTCGAGCCAGTTGCCGGTCGTGCTAACGTTGGGGAACAGGCCCGGTCGGAAGAACCGTCGCTCGCCGGTCCAGGTCGACACCATCTGTTCGGGCGTGAACGCGGCCCTGGTGCCCATCCACAAATTCTCGCGCTGGCCTGGCCGTGAATCCCTGGGCGAGTGCCGGAGCCGACCCAGAGCGGCGAGCACCGGGCCGTAGGACGCAGCCGAAGCCGCCAGCGCCCGATCCCACAGGAGCGGAGGCACGCCGACCCGCGCGCGCTCCGCGTTCTGCGCCGCGAGCAGCCGCATCGAGATTGGATCGAGTCCGGGTGTCCGGGCCATCGACGGCGCGGCAAAGGCAAAAGGGAGAGCAAAGAGCCAGGCAAGCTTCAGGTACGCGGCCAATCCGACCTCCTGAACGAGGGTAGTGCCTAGGCTGCCTTGCGAGTGAGCCAGGGAGCGTAGAATTCACGAAGCATCGCAACGACAATGGCCGGATCGTCCTGCTGGTTCACGCGATTGCGAACCTCGGCCGAACCGGGCAGGCCCTTGGTGTACCAGCCGATATGCTTGCGGGCGAGATTGACGCCGGTCTGAGTGCCGTAAAGCGACAGCATCTCGTCATATTGGGCGAGCATTGTCTCCAGCTGCTCGTCGAGGTCGGGATCGGGACTAAGCCCGCCCCCGCAAAGGTCGCTTATCGCCTGCGCGACGAACCACGGGCGGCCGTAGGCGCCGCGGCCGATCATCACCCCGTCGGCTCCCGACTGGCGAAGCGCCTCGCGGGCATCGTCGAGCGAATTGATGTCGCCGTTGACGATGACCGGCACCGACACCGCGTCCTTGACTCTGCGAACGAAGCTCCAGTTCGCCTCGCCCTTGTACATCTGGCAGCGGGTGCGGCCGTGGATCGTGATCATGCGCACGCCAAGGTCTTCGGCGATCCGGGCGAGCTCGGGCGCGTTGAGACTGTTGTGGTCCCAGCCCATCCGGGTCTTGAGCGTGACCGGCACCTTTACGGCCTTCACGGTCGCTTCGATGATCGCAGCGGCGCCCTTCAGGTCGCGCATCAGCGCCGAGCCGGCCCAGCCGTTGACCACCTTCTTGACCGGGCAGCCCATGTTGATGTCGATGATCGCGGCGCCGCGCTGCTCGTTGAGCCTGGCCGCTTCCGCCATCACCTGCGGCTCGCATCCGGCGAGCTGCATCGAAACCGGCTCCTCCGCCGGATCCCACAAGCTTTTCTGGAGGGACTGGCGAGTTTCCCGAACCATCGCCTGGCTGGCGATCATCTCCGTCACGGTCAGGCCGGCGCCGTAGCGCTTCACGGCGCGGCGGAACGGCAGGTCGGTGACAGCCGTCATCGGCGCAAGGATCACCGGCGCTTCGATCCGCACCGGACCGATCTGGATGGGCTTCAACTTGGGCATCAGCCGCCGCGAGATAGTGGAACAGCCCTTGGCGGACAAGGCAACGGGGCCTAGACGCGCGGCCCGTGACCACGACCGCACTCATTGTCGCAGCCGGAAAGGGCGAACGCGTCGGCGGATTGCCCAAGCAGTTCCGACTGCTCGGCGGCAAGCCGGTGCTTCGGCGAGCCGTCGAGGCGCTCGCCTCGCATCCGGCGATCGCCGAAGTCCGGGTCGTGATCGGTGCGGGCCAGCAGGAGCTTGCGACCAAAGCCCTCTCGGGCCTCGAGGTCGGCTGGCTCATCGAAGGGGGAGCCGAGCGCGCGGACTCGGTTCGAGCGGGCCTGGCCCAAATCGGCGGCGACGCGGTGCTGGTCCACGACGCCGCCCGGCCCTTCTGCCCACCGGCGGTGATCGACCGCTTGCTCGCGCCTCTGGAGTTCTTCGACGGCGCCGCCCCGGTGCTCGCGGTCGGCGACACGCTCTCGCGCGCCTCCGACCGTCTTGAAGAGCCGGTGGACCGCAGTGGAATGGTCCGGGTCCAGACCCCGCAGGCCTTCCACCTGGAGGCGCTGAGAGCAGCTTACGATGGATGGTCCGGCGAGGCACCGACCGACGACACCACGGTCGCTCGAGCGGCCGGTCTCAGCGTCGCCGCCGTCGAAGGCCATGCAGCGCTCGAAAAGATCACGACTCCTGCGGATTTCGCTCGCGCGGAGGAATGGCTTGCGGCGCGCCTCATTCCGCGCACCGGAACCGGCTTCGACGTCCATGCTTTCGCAGGCGAAGGCCCGATCATGATGGGCGGGGTCGAAATCCCGCATTCGCGCGGCCTTGCCGGCCACAGCGATGCCGACGTGGTCCTGCACGCGATCACCGATGCGATTCTTGGCGCCGCCGGTCTCGATGACATCGGCGAGCATTTCCCGCCTGGCGACACGCAATGGAAGGGCGCCCCGTCCACCCTGTTTCTCGCTCATGCTGCAAGCCTCGTGCGGGCACGCGGCGGAATCCTCGACCATGTCGACTGCACGATCATTTGCGAGGAACCCAGGGTCGGTCCCCATCGCTTGGAAATGAGACGAAAGATCGCGGCGATCCTTGGATTGGACGAGGGCCAGGTCAGCATCAAGGCGACGACGACCGAGGGGCTCGGATTCGCCGGCCGCCGCGAAGGCATAGCCGCGCAGGCGGTCGCGAACATTCGATTGGAGAGGATTTGATGGCCGAAAGGCTTCTTCCGCAACAGCTGTACGACAAGGCGAGGGAGGTCATCGAGGCCAATCGCAAGCTCGGCCGCACCGTCGCGGTCGCCGAAAGCTGCACCGGCGGGCTCGTTTGCGCGGCGCTGACCGAGATCGCTGGCTCGTCGGACGTTTTCGAGGCCGGTTACGTCACTTACTCGAACGCCTCGAAGATCGACGATCTCGGAGTCAGCGAGGAAGTGGTCGAGACGTTCGGAGCGGTCAGCGTTGCAACCGCCTGGGCGATGGCTCGCGGAGCATTGTCGGCGTCTAAGGCCGACGTCGCCGTTGCTATTACGGGAATCGCCGGGCCCGGAGGCGGAACCCCGGCCAAGCCGGTCGGAACCGTCGTCTTCGCGCGCGCCGAGCGAGGCGCCGACCCGTCGCAGATTGTCGCCGACCAGAAGCTGTTCGATGAAAAGGACCGCGCCGGAGTGCGGCTTCAGGCGGCGCTCTGTGCGCTCGAGCTGTTGATGCCGTAAAGAGCGGCGGCGCGCCGCTCGAAGGCGCCCGTCATTCGCCTGAGCGCTCGGTCGAACATCTGGCCCGCGAGCGTTTCGAAGAGCCGCGACCTGAAGGCGAAATCCACCGAAAAGCGAAGGTTCGTCCCACCGTCGGCGGCCCGGTCGAATTCCCACTCATTATGGAGAAACTTGAGCGGACCCTCGATGTAATCGACGCAGATCCGGCCGGGTCGATGCTTGACGACTCGGCTGGTGAACCGCTCCTTGAACGCGCTGAAGCCAACGACGAGGTCGGCGACCGTCTCCGTCTCGGTGGCCGAGCGGATCCGAACCGCCACCACCCAGGGCAGGAATTCGTCGTAGCGGCTGACGTCGGCGACGAGGTCGAACAATTGCTCGGGGCTATAGGGAAGGTGGCGGGTTTCGCTGTGCCGCGGCATCAGCCTTTCGTCCGCTCCAGCTGAGCCGAGCGTGCGGCCTGCATCTTCTTGAAATCGTCGCCGGCGTGATAGCTCGACCGGGTCAGTGGGGATGCGGCGACCAGCAGGAAGCCCTTGGCTCGCGCAATCGCGGCGTAGGCGTCGAATGCCTTTGGAGTGACGAACTCCTCGACTTTGGCGTGCCTCGGAGTCGGCTGGAGATATTGGCCCATCGTCAGGAAATCCACGCCCGCCGAGCGCATGTCGTCCATCACCTGGTGGACCTCGAGGCGCTGCTCGCCGAGGCCGACCATCAGCCCCGACTTGGTGAACATGTGCGGCGCCTTTGTCTTCACGCTCTCGAGAAGCCGAAGGGATGCATAATAGCGAGCGCCGGGGCGGATCGTCGCGTACAGGCGCGGCACGGTCTCCAGATTGTGGTTGTAGACGTCGGGGCCGGCCTCGACGATTGCGTCGATCGCGCTCTCGGCCTTGTTTCGGAAGTCCGGCGTCAGGATTTCGATCGTGGTGGTCGGAGTGTTTCGCCGAAGCGCCTGGATGACCTTCACGAATTGCGACGCTCCGCCGTCCGGCAGATCGTCGCGGTCGACCGACGTGACGACGATATGCTCGAGGCCAAGCTCGGCTGCAGCGGTCGCCACATGCTCCGGCTCCAGCGGATCGACCGCCCTCGGCATTCCCGTCTTGACGTTGCAGAAGGCGCAGGCGCGCGTGCAGGTGTCGCCGAGGATCATCACCGTGGCGTGCTTCTTGGTCCAGCACTCGCCGATGTTCGGGCAAGCCGCTTCCTCGCAGACCGTCGCCAGATTGAGGTCGCGCATCAGCTTTCGGGTGGCGTGATAGCCAGGGCTGGTCGGCGCCTTGACCCGGATCCAGTCGGGCTTGCGCTGCTTGGGTGGGACGGCTGCGGGGGCGTTCATGGCCGCCAGATAGCGATGGGCGGGGCGCCTTGCCAGTCCCGCTCTCGTTCATTAGCGCGGCGGCCATGCCACGCTTTACCCGCTTGATCGAAGGCTATCGCCGATTCCGCGACAAGGAGTGGCCGAGGGAGCGGGAGCGCTGGGCCGAGCTCGCCGAAGGCCAGAGCCCGAAGGTGATGGTGATCGCCTGCGCCGACAGCCGCACCGATCCCGCGATGATCTTCGACGCCCATCCCGGCGAGATCTTCGTCGTCCGGAACATCGCCGCGCTCGCCCCGCCCTACGAAACGACCGCCGGGCTCCACGGCACTTCGGCAGCGCTTGAATTCGGAGTGACTCAGCTCGAGGTCCAGGAAATCCTCGTCCTCGGCCATGGCTCGTGCGGGGGCTGCGCGGCGGCGCTCACCGGCCGGTTCGACGGAGCGCCTTCCGGCGAAGGCCGGTTTATCGCCGACTGGGTGTCCATGCTTCACCCGGTCCGCGACGAAGTTCGAGCGCATCACCACGATCTCGATTCGGACGCTGTTCGCGAAATGGAATGGGAAGCGGTGAAGCTCAGCCTGGCGAACCTGAGGACCTTCCCCTGGATTGTGGAACGCGAGAGCGAGCGGCGCCTGAAGCTGCACGGCGCCCATTTTTCGATCGCCGAAGGCCGGCTCTGGGTGCTCGACGAGGCGGAAGGGACCTTCCACCCCGCCTAGGCTGCCGCGCTCAACACCTTATTTTGTAATTGTAATGCGGTTGGCCATACCGGTCGACATAATAGCAATAGCCGCGCGTATCGCGATAATATTGGCGGCCGCTGACCACTGCGCCAAGCGCTCCGCCCAGAACCGCGCCGGCAATTGCGCCGGTGCCCGTGCCCAGACCCGGAAGAACCGAACCGGCGACCGCGCCGACTCCGGCCCCGACGACCGCTCCGGTCGCGGTTCCGGCAACCACGTGATCGTAACCCGGGCTTGTCGCGCAGCCGCTAAGCGCGAGACTTGTCGCGGCAGCTGCGGAAACTAGCAGACGTTGCATTTCATGCTCTCCAAGGCTGATCCAAACTCCTCCGCGCCGGAACAGCCCGGCCAAGGCCGTTTCGTTCCTTCGAGCCGGGCGAAACGTCCGCGAACCGTGGCGAAAACGGAATGGAATGTTCCAAAACGCAATCGGCGGGACGCAGATACCCCGCCCCGCCGACACAATTTTACGGCCGCACGAGGGCTAGCAGCGAGTGTTGTAATTGTAATGCGGCTGTCCGTACTGGTCGACGTAATAGCAATAACCGCGCGTATCGCGATAATATTGCCGCCCGTTGACCACGGCGCCGAGGACTCCGCCCAAAATCGCCCCGGCGATCGCGCCTTCGCCGGTGCTCACTCCGGGAAGAACTGCACCTGCGACCGCTCCGCCGGCGGCACCGATCGCGGCGCCGGCGGCCGCGTTGCCGAGCTGGCTGTTGTTCTGGTAGCCGTAGGGCTGGCCGTAGCCGTAAGGCTGGTTGTAGCCGTAATAAGGATCATATCCATTGCCGTACGGATTGGTCGCGCAGCCCGTCAGGCCGATGGCGCCTGCGACCGCTGCTGCGAGTGCGAGATGTTTCATTTCGATCTTCCTCCAACTGCCCCCGGACCCCAATAGCGCAATCAGTGCATGAGGAGGCGTTTCGTTCCCGCATGAATCGGCTAAGACGCCCCCCGCATGGAGGAATGGAACGGATGAGCAACGGTAGCCGCAACCCAGCGGACGCAAACATCGCCTTGCTGATCGACGCCGACAATGCATCGCCCGAGCATCTCGACGAGGTCCTGCTCGTGCTCGGTGAGCTTGGAACGATCAACATCCGGCGCGCCTACGGAAACTGGGCGAAGGCGAGCCTGAAAGGCTGGGGCGACCTTTCCGGCCTCTATTCGATCGTCCCGATGCAGCAGTTCGACGTTGTGAAGGGCAAGAGCGCGACCGACATGCGAATGACCATCGACGCGATGGACCTGCTCTATCGCGGCAATGTCGACGGTTTCGGAATCATGTCGTCGGACAGCGACTTCCTGCCGCTGGCGCAGCGGATCCGCGAAAATGGCCTTCCGGTCTACGGATTCGGCACTGCCAAGACCCCGTTGAGCTTCCGCCAGGGCTGCACCCGATTCTTCGACGTCGCGGCGCTGGTGGCCAACCAGCCGGTCGAGGGCCAGACCGAACGCGAGGTCGAGGAGCGGCCGGTCGACGAAGCTCTGCTCGAGCTTCTTGGCCATGCCTACAAGGCATCGGAGCGCGACGAGGAAGGCTATACGACGCTCTCCGAGCTCGGCCAGCGGGCGAAGGCCGTGTCCAGCTTCGCGACCCGCAACTATGGCTACACGCGCCTGTCGGACCTGCTGCGCTCGATCCCGAATTTCGACGTCAAGGGCGGCACCGACGGCAGGTTGCTCGTCAAGCGGCTTCGCTAGCGGAACCCTCGCCCTTTCCTTTCCGTTGGCTCGGCGGAGAGGAGTGACCATGGACCAGACCAGGGGCGAGCGCCGCGCGGAAACGGCGCGGGAGAATGACGACAGCGACATCATCGATGCTGCCGAGGAAGATTCCCTGAAGGGCGAGCACCAGCAGGGCAGCGAAGGCGGCAGCCTGCAGACCGACCTCGGGAGCAAGGTCGACCGGGAACGCGCGACCGACCCGAACCGGCACGAGAGCGTGAAGAAGGGCGAGCATATCGCTCATGGCCAGGGTTCAATCCCGCCCCATCCCGCCACCGAGGTCGTGACGGAAGAGGACTGACCCGACTGTTGCAGCGGCGACACAGGGCTGCGCTCTCTCGCCGAGAGTGCCGCTTCCCCTGGAACGGATCGGTCCCGAGCCTGTTGTGTCCTAACTCATGTTAATCGCAGCTCGGAACTGATGCTCGCCGCGGGAACCACCATTCGACTACTCGACAGCGCAGTGGCCGCTCTCCAGGACCGGGGCGACTGGCGGCGCGTTCTCGATGAGCTTCCGGTCCCTGTTTACACCACGGATGGCGAGGGCAAGGTCATTCACTGGAACCAGGCCTGCGTCGATCTTGTCGGGCGCGAGCCGAAAGCCGGTAAGGACCGGTGGTGCGTCACCTGGAAACTCTACTCGATGTCGGGCGAACCGATTCCTCACGATCAATGCCCGATGGCGCGCGCAATCCGCGAGAA
>Ga0207657_10000551_pt1 | contig 39953 bp, 40 predicted proteins | sample KBSC33metaG_FD_184316 | JGI IMG/M metagenome (GOLD analysis project Ga0207657, IMG submission 184316) | Corn rhizosphere microbial communities from Kellogg Biological Station, Michigan, USA - KBS C3-3 metaG (SPAdes) (version 2) | ecosystem: Host-associated > Plants > Roots > Rhizosphere > Soil ... | reverse complement strand
GAGGACGGAACCAAGATCAGTGATCATTTGATGGATGCAGGGCTCATAATTCTCGCGAATCTCGAGCCACCACAAATTCTCGCGAACTTCGGCCCTGATTGCCTCGCGCGCTTGTGCTGCCGCAATCCGATCGTGAACCGACTGCGCGAATTGTCCGAACGCAAGGGCGATAAGCACACCGAGCACGATGACCCCAAGCTCCCCGGCGAACTCGCGCCAGCCGTGCAGCGGCTTGGGCAGGTGGAAATGCATGCGGACTGGCTCCCCGGCAAGACGAGCCTAACAGAAGGGCCAATGTCCGCAATGGGTCGAGGCGCGCGCCTGTCGGACGGCAGGTTTGGGTGGAAAGCCGACGTTTAGCGATCGACGCCTCTCACGCATGGATCGGAAGGAAGGTTGAGCACACTCGTCGATCGAGAGGCGGGTCCCGGCGATCGCGCATTGGGTAAATGCCCAAAGCCTTTCCGCGCTCAGCTTCCTCGGGCCAATTCGCGAGGATGATCCCATCGATCCAGCGCAACTTCGAGACGAGCCCCCGCAGGCGCATCAGATCGGTTCTGCCAAGCTCTTGCGCATCGTCAAACTCGCCGAGTTCCATCCATGCGTTGCGCTCGTCCACGCGGTGAACATCGTAATTGGCGAGGTCGTCGTAGATCTGCGCATATGCCAGGCGCGTCTCGAGCGGCATGCGCGCTTCCACGTCGGCGGTGCGGCCTGTCCAGACGCTCGTACGTAGTGAAAATGACACGGGCCAGTGAGAAAGCCCGTGCATCCTGACTGGCCGTCCCGCGCGGTCACTCGCGATGACATGGTCGAGTTCCGCAAGCCTTGCCCGAACGCATCGGCCGAGCATCAGACGCTGCTTATATGACCCGAGGTCGTAAGCGAGCTCGTCGTTCACGGCGCTCCGGAATTGGCGAACCTCGGAATTCCCATGAACGGTCTGGACCACCTGTTCGGCGCCGAGCGCGATCATCACTCCGATGACGATTATCCCGACCTCGCCGGCGAACTCGCGCCAGCCGTGCAGCGGCGTAGGTAGGTGAAAATGCATGCGGCGCCCCCTTGGCTTGGCGAGCCTAACAGAAGCGCTTACCTCTTCAATGCGCCTCGATTTATGATTTCGCTAATGTCCGCCATGGGTGGAAAGCCGACGCTAGGCATGCGAACTTGCGGGAACTGGTCTCAGGTCCTGGGGGGCTTCGATGCGATTGCTCATTTTTAGCCTGGCGTTGATGGCATCGCCAACATTGGCAAGTGCTGGGACGATCCCCGTTCGAACTCCAATCGGCAGCTTCGCCATCGTTCCGGCGAAGCCAATCACGCATCTCGAGTTGACTCGCGTCGATTTCTTGCCTGGCCAGGAGATGCCTGAGCACATGCATCCAGTTCCCGTTGTCTGTTTTGTTACCAAGGGCACCTTCTTGGTGAGCATCGGCACATCGCCAGTTCGCCGCGCGACCATTGGCGAAACCACGCTCGAGCCGGCCGGAACCGTCGTCCACTATTTTCGCAATGCATCGTCGGAGACCACTGCGCAGCTCAATTGCGCATCGCTGGCTGGTCCCGACGACAAGGTGCTCAGCGCGATGTTGAATGAGCCCCCGAAGTAGGTTCTAAATGTCCGCAATGGGTGGAAAGCAGACATAGCGCGTCCTCCATGATAGCGCCCTTTCGATGACCTGTTCAGGCTGGGGGGCTTAGCTGATCGTGTCGAACTTCGAATTTGTGTTTTCGCTTCTGGGCCTGCTGCTGGGCCTCGCGCTGGCGAATGTTCTGGCCGGGCTAAGCAATGCACTTCAGGAGCGCCGCAAGCTGAAGGTAGGCATACTCACTCCGCTGCTTGGACTGCTCATCACTTTCGACATTACCTCCTACTGGACAGTGGCCTGGAGCTTGCGGGGAGCGCTTCAGCCCAGCTTTTTCTTTCTGCTGTGCGGCCTCGTGGTGACCGGCACCTATTATTTCATCTCGCGAATGGTCTTTCCGAGAAACACGGCCGAGTGGCCGGACTTCGACGTCTATTATTGGGGGCACAAACGGTGGCTGTTGGCTGGCGTGATCTTTTGTGATGCCGCGACCTACGTCGCCCAGCTCGTCCTCAACGAGCATCCGTTCATCGGCTTGCTCGACAAGGTTTTCGCCGTGCTGCTCTTCACTGGCCTGTTCGGTGCGCTTCTGGCCAAGGGAAAGCGCCTCAACATTGCGTTCCTCGTCTACCTCGTCCTGCTCTATCCAACCGCTTCCGCGCTCTACCAGTTGCACGTCGGAGGAGGAGCCGAGAGCGGAAGTTAGGCGAAAGCTTCGGAGCGACTTCAAACCCGCGATCCGCCTAACGTGTGGAACGCTAATGTCTGCAATGGGTCGAAAGCTGACGCGGCAACTTTGGGTGGAAAGCGGACATCCATTCCCATAGGTGTGCGGCGGGGGCGCGGATGGACCAGTTCGGGTTTTACTTCTCTTTCTACGGCTTGCTGCTGAGCCTGTCCGCGGGGACCGTAATCATCCGTTTCGCCGACGCCATCGGAGAGCGTCACGGTCGGCAAGTTGGTGCTCTCGCACCGCTGCTTGGCATCTTCGTACTGCTCGACATCACCAGCTTTTGGGTCTGGGCCTGGCAGGGTCGCGCGACGTTCCAAATCAATTACACCTACATGTATTTCGGCCTCGCCGTGGCGGTCGCCTACTTCTTCTCGGCATCTCAGGTTTTCCCAAAGGAGACCCGGGACTGGAAATCGCTGGATCAGCATTATTGGGCGCGAAAGCGATATGTTCTTCCCGGCATCATTTTCGCAAACCTCGCGGTGATCGTGCAGGGCTTCGTCTTCCGAACGCATGGTTTTCAGCAGACGTTTTTGGTCGAGCAGCTTTTCTATTGGGTTCCGATCATCGCCTTAATGTTCACGCGCAAAAAGTGGGTCGACGTCGCACTGCTGGTTGAACTGTGCCTGACTTATCTGGTTGGAGCGATGCTGCTCGGGTGGTGAGTGGCGAAAGGCCTACCCGTCGTGCGGCGCTAATAGCAGCAATGGGTGGAAAGCTGCCGTTCGCGCGCCAGGCGCAGGAATGGGTGGAAAGCTGCCATCAGGCTGCCGGCGCGGTGCCCAGCTGGATCGGCCTGCACATCGCCATCTTCGATGCCATTCTTCGCCCCTCCATGGTGGCCGAATTGAAGGCGGCATCGTTCAGCAAGCCGGTACGTTTGATCCGGTCCAATGTGTTTGTGGCGATTAGCCGCATGAGCGCGTCCTGGTGAACGGCGCGGGCAAGAACGAGTCGATCCTGCGCTTCTTCTGCACCATCATAGGGGCGCGACGGTCCGCTGAGGCTCGCGAGCATTCCCCAGTCCGCCCATTCGACCTTTGCATCGTCGTAAATGTCGATCGCCGACATCGCGATGCGCGAATAGAGTATGGCCTGGCCATGATCGACATGGGTGATCGCCTGCGAAGTGACCATCGCGTCATATGTGTCGATCTGCCAGGGGCGAGCTTCGACCTGCGGAACAAGACCGACATTCGGCAGCCTGTGGGCAACCGACGAGCGATCGATCAGCTGGCGGAGCTCCGCCGATCTGCCAGCGATGCACGGCGCATATGCGTCGAGCTCGGCCGTGTAAGTGACGAACCGTCGGAAGTTGTCACTGAGCGCCTCCTCGCCATGCCGAACCTGCGCCCGATCGTGCACAAATTCGGCAAATTGCTCCGCGCTGAGCGCGATCAGTACGCCGACGACGATGATTCCGATTTCGCCCGCGAACTCGCGCCAGCCGTGCAGCGGTTTGGGAAGGTGGAAATGCATGCGGCGCCCCCTTGGCTTGGCGAGCCTAACAGAAGCGCTTACGTCTTCAATGCGCCTCGATTTCTGATTTGGCCAATGTCTACTTTGGGTCGAAAGCGGACGTAAGGCGCTCAGGAAAACTCTGTCCTACAGCATGCGGTTTGTGATTTAGCGTGGCCGATGCGCCAGGCACTTTCCTCGAAATCCTTTCCTTTCGCCAGCCGCGCGTCGCGATTTGCCGCTGCACCTTGTTACCCTCGCCGTCACCTTTCTCCTCCGGCGGATTGTCACCCTGGATCGGCATTCCCTCCACCACGACAAAGCACGTCAAGGTGACAAAGTGGAAGAAGTAGAAGAACCCCCGTTTCGACCCGGTCAGGGTAGCGGGGCGAGCGCCTCAAAAGCACGGAAATGGTCGATCATCCCATGACCTTGGGGAACTTGCGCGCTGGCCGGCCTCCGTTTGCCCGCTTGTCGAAGCGGGCGTTGACGCATCGCTCCTCTCTCCGCACCATGCGCCGAATCCCGGGGAGAGAGGCTTTGCGTAAAATCGTCGTTGCCGCCGCCGCGGCGCTCGTTGCCACGGCCGCCGTCGCACAGACGACCGATCCATATCTTTGGCTGGAAAATATCACCGGCGCGAAGGCGCTCCAGCAGGTCAAGACATGGAATGCCCAGACCGAAGCGGCGCTGACCAGGATGCCGGGTTACGAGCAGCATCGCCAGCGCGCGCTGCAGATCCTCAATAACCCGCACCAGATCGCGATGCCCGACGAGGTGATGGGTGACATGGTCGCCAATCACTGGGTCGATGCCGACCACAAGCGCGGGCTTTGGCGCGTGTCGCCACTCGCCGACTATCTCGCCGGCAAGCCGCAGTGGCGCACGCTGATCGACGTCGACGCGCTCGGCAAGGCCGAGGGCAAGAGCTGGGTCTGGCACGGCGCAAGCTGTCTGCCCCCCGAATATCAGCGCTGCCTGGTGTCGCTCAGCCCCGGTGGCGGCGATGCCGACGTGACCCGCGAGTTCGATTTGCAGTCCGGCAAGTTCGTCGCGGACGGCTTCACTGTCCCGCTCGGCAAGAACAACGCGACCTGGGTCGACCGCGATACCTTGCTCGTCGCCGCAGTCGAGGGCCAGGGGACCGAGACTCGCTCCGGCTATCCGCGCATCGTCAAGACGTGGAAGCGCGGCACTCCGTGGAGCTCGGCGAAGGTCGTTGCTCAGGGAATCGAGGACGACATTGCCGTTCGGCCCTTCGCGGTGATGGATGGCGACACCCGCTACGTCGGAGTCGACCGCGGAATCGGCTTTTACACGGACAAGCGCTCGATCCTGACTCCCGACGGCCGCCTGGTCGAATTGCCGATCCCGGAAACCGCCGAATTCCAGACCATCTTCGGCGGGCAGGTCATCGTCAGCCTTGTCGACCCGCTGGACGGATTTCAGCCGGGAAGTGTCGTTGCCTTCGATCTTCCAGCGATGCTCGCGGGCAACAAGCCGTCGCCGACCCTGGTCGTGGCGCCGACCAAATCCCAGGCAATCGAGCAGGTGAGCTCGACCGATCATATATTGTGGATAAAGGCGCTGGACGATGTGTCGGGCAAGCTGTTCGCGCTCCGGCGGCAATCGGACGGAAGCTGGTCGCGCCAGGAGGTAAATCTTCCTTCGAACAGCACGATCCAGCTCGTCGGCGGAGCGGACAAGCAGGATATCGCCTTTGCGACCGTCGAAGGCATGCTGGACCCCACCACCCTGGTGGCAGTCGGGCCGGAGGGCGTGCGCACGGTCCAGGCGCTCCCGGCGGAATTCGACGCCTCCAAATTCACCGTCGAGCAGCGTTTCGCGACGTCCAAGGACGGGACTCGCATTCCCTATTTCCTCGTCCGCAAGAAGGGCGTCACGGCCCCGGCGGGCGCACTGATCCACGCATATGGCGGCTTCCGCCTTGCGCAGACCCCCACCTATTTGACGGAGCAGCCGTACCGGTCGGGGCCGCTCGGCCTCTATTGGGTCGAGGACGGGAACGCCTTCGTCCTCGCCAATCTTCGCGGCGGCGGCGAATATGGCCCGGCCTGGCACAAGGCGGCGTTGCGTGAAAAGCGGCAGAATGCTTTCGACGATCTCGAGGCGGTTGCTCGCGACCTCATCAGTACCGGCGTCGCTCGGAAGGACGGCATTGCGATTTCCGGCCGCTCCAATGGCGGCCTCCTCGTCGGCGTGGCGATGACCCAGCATCCCGAACTCTATTCCGCGGTGATCGCCGGCTCCCCGCTCGAGGACATGAAGCGCTATTCACACCTGCTCGCGGGAGCATCGTGGATGGACGAATATGGCGATCCGGATAAGCCCGCCGACTGGGCGTTCATGTCGAAATATTCGCCCTATCAGAACGTCCGCAAGGGCGTGAAATACCCGCCGGTCTTCTTCTACCTTTCAACCAAGGACGACCGCGTGCACCCGGGCCATGCGCGGAAGATGGCCGCCAAGCTGAAGGCTTACGGCGATCCCGTCTTCTACCATGAATATCTCTATGGCGGGCATTCGGTCGGCGCCGACCGGAGCGAGGACGCGGTCCGCGCGGCGTTGCTCTACGAGTTCCTGACGAAGGAGATTGGCGGCAAGTAAGGCCGCCGGACCGGCCTAGCGGCCGCCGGCCTGCTGGGGAGGCGCCTGCGTTCCATGCTGCCCATTGACTGGAGCGGGCACTTCGACCGTGCGGCAGATCTTCGTGGTCGCCGCGAGCCGCGAGCCGATGCTCCGCTCTTCGTCCACGTCCCTGCAGATGACCTTCTTGACGGTCTTCGCCTTGTCCGTGGAAGCTGCCTGGGGCTGGTTGTCCGCGGTCGCGGCGGCCTGCGCGGTCTGGGCGATCGCCGGGACGGCCGTGACGCCAAACGCAGCGGCGATTAGTAACAGCTTATGCATTTCTGCTCCTGTCGGAAGTCATCGAACCACTAGGCGAACGGCAAACAACAGGAAAGGGCTTTTTCGACGAACGCAATTTGATCGACCGCCGAAACATCGGAGGCCCACGGTCGTTTAAGAGGCGAAACCGAGGAACATTGGCTATGCGAACATTTTCCAGGATCACGACAGCGGCAGCGATCGCGATGACTGCTGCGACGTCGATTTCGGTACCGGCCGACGCGAGAACCCGGCATCGCCACCATCATTATTACAGCCGTACCCACTATTACGGCCACTATTGCCGCCGTTCGGCGGGGACGACCGGCCTTGTTGCCGGCGGAGTCGCCGGAGCGGTCGTCGGGCCGAGCATCGTCGGCCACGGCCTTCTCGGCGCGGCGGTCGGTGCTGTCGGCGGAGCAGTCGCGGGAAGGGCGGTCGATCGGACGATCACGGCGCCGCACCGCTGCCGATACTATCGCTGACGTGAGGGCCAAGCCCTGAACGGGCGCAAACGTGCCCGCCTACGCTGAACATCGTCGGACAGTACGGCCGCGGGAGCGCGCCTTCGCGCTCGCCGGAGTCGCAGCGGTCCAGCTGGCATTCGGGCTTGTGCTGCTCAGCGGATTGAGGGTCGACATCCCCCATTCGACCGAGGCCGTTCAGCGGCTTATCGAGATAGCGCTTCCGCGCACCCCGCCCGAGCTTCCGCGCCCCAGGCGCGCGCGGCATCGTTCAGCACCCGCGCCGAAGGCCGAGCGCAGGCCGATCGGAGGCGCGCCAGGGCCGATCCGGTCGCACGCGCCGCCGTCCGTCGCTCCGGTCGTTGCGACCCGGCCAACGGCTGCTCCTTCGGGCGGCGGCGCCGGCACCGGGCTCGCGGCGGGAGCCGGGGCGGGTGGAGGCTCCGGCGGCCGGGGCTTTGGCGAAGACGAAGGCGGCAGCGATCTCGATCTGATCAGCGGCGCGATCCTGCCCTCCGACTATCCAGGCGAGCTGGGAGTTGCCGGGATCGGCGGCCGCGTCAGCGTAACCTTCACTGTCGAAGCGGACGGGCGAGCGGCGGGCTGCAGGATCACGCGTTCAAGCGGAACAGCGCAGCTCGATGCGCTGACCTGCCGGATCATCGAGCAGCGCTTTCGGTTCCGACCGGCCACCGACCGCTATGGACGACCCGTCGCCGAGGAGGTCGACTGGGATCATGACTGGATACCGGCCAGGCGGCGCTACTGACGCTCCGTCACCCGGGCTTCGACGGTCGCGGTTGTGGCGTGATGCTTGTCGAGGTGGCGCCTGATGATTCGCAGGTTGCGGCTGTTGGAGCGGAAGAAGAAATCGGGAATTGCCCCGACCCAGGGGATCAGGCCGAGGAGGAAATCGAACCCGACGTTTCCCGCCATCCGGGTCATTTGCCACTTCGACATTCCCAGGTTCCTGGCTTCCCAGATCATGTAGCTTCCAAGCGCGGCGGCGGCGGCATCGCCGGCGATCGGAACCACGTCCAGGATGACGTCGAGGCCGATCGGGCGATTGATTCCCGGGATGACGATGACGCGCTCCAGAAGCCGCTCCAGCGCCTCGACGCGTCTTCGCACCGAGGCTGGATCGGTCCCGATCGGGAGCCGCAGCCGTTCGTCGCTTGTGATCATTATTCGCTCGTCCGGTTCAGCCTTTGCTCGAGACCGGTCAGCGTATGGATTGCGAAGCGGTTCCCGGCGAAGCCGGTAATCCTGGCGGACACCAGCGACCAGCGGACAGGCGCCGCGAGCGCGATGAACAGCTGCAGCGAATCGATTCGCTTCGACGCTTCGGCCTGCAGCGCGCTTCGCTGGGCAAGCACCGGCGTATTGCGCGCGCTTTCCAGCATTTCGTCCAGCTGGACGTCACAGATGGGGACAATGCCGCAACGGAAATGGCGGAGGAACCAGGCAGCGGACGTGGACGGGGCGACCTCGTCGACAAGCTTGAGGTCCGCATCGCTGTCGCGCTGCGCCCGCTCGACCGTGATTCCGAGCGCGCCCCAGTCCGCCGAAAGACGGTCGAGCAGGATTTGCGATCCCGGCCCTTCCGGCAGGGCAATCCGGATGACCGGCTGCTTGCCCGCCGGAATAATCCGGTGCGCTTCGGCAACGAGCGCAGCCCGGCGATCGGCGAGAGCAGTTCCCATCCAGTCCGGCGGGACTGGATCCGGGATATTGTCGAGTCCCGGCTCGAGCACCGTCGCCCTCGGAACAAGCCCCGGGACATTCAGCGCCGCCACCAACGCATCGCGGTCCACCGCCTGGCTCAGCATCTGGCGCACGTGCGGGTCGGCCAAAAGGCCGTCCTTGCGCGCCGGAACGAACCCGAACAGGCCGGATGCCGGGTCGAACTGCAGCGACCGGCGGGGAAGGGCGGTACGCTGCACCAATGGGAGGTCGACGAAGGTGCCCCCGAGCACCAGGTCTGCATCTCCGGCCGCGAACGCCTTGATCGCCTGATCGGCTGTCGCGCCGCCAAGATCGAGCTGCTCGCGCTCCGTTGCCTCTTCGTCCGGGCTCGCCACTTCGCGGGTCAGGCGAAGCAATCTGTCCTTGCTGTGGCGCCGGTCGATGGTGAAGGGGCCGGTGCCCTGGCCGTCATAGACCAAGCCCATTTCCGGCTGGGCGAGCAATTGCAGGAGGTGCGGCCTCGGCTCGTCGAGGCGGATTTCGATCACCCGGTCCGTCATCGCGACGACGTCGCCAACCGCCCCGAATGCGTCCCTGAGCGGATCGCGGCTCGACGAGCCGACCATCCGGCGAAGCATCCGGGCTACCTGCTCTGCGGTGATCTTGCGCCCGTTCGGCCAGTTGCCGTTGGCCAGACGGAAGATATAGCTGAGTCCATCGTCACTGACGTTCCAGGCCTCCGCAAGCCCCGGCTCGATCTGGCCGCGGGCATCGAGCCGGACCAGTCCCTGCGCCGCGTTGTTGATGAGGACGTCGTCGCTGGCGCTCGGCGGGTTGCGAGCGGGATCGGCGAAACGCGGATCGTTGCCGATCGCAAGTACCTGGACGACGCCTTCGGATTTACGATTGCAGCCAGCCGCCGCCAGTGTGGCCGCAACTGCCAAGGCCGCGAACAGGCCATTGCGGAGAAAGGAAAGCCGCATTGCGGGGAAGCAATAGCCGCAATGCCGAGTTCAGCAACTCTCTGGTCATATCGGCTGCACTGTTTTACTAGTGTAAGTCAGCTGCGCTCCGCGGGAGTCGGATTGGGACGTGATGGCGGAGTACGACACGATCTGGACGAGCGGCGGCACCAATGTCGAGGAGCTCCCCGACCCGCTGGCCCCGCCTCCGGTTCCGCCGGCCGAGCCCGACAGTGAGGCACAGCCGTCCAAGCCGCGCTGGCGGCGAGCCCGGATCATTCTTTACTCGCTTGCGGCGCTGATAGTCGTCACGCTCGTCTGGCTCGTGATCACCGCCCCGCTGTCGCGGGCACTGGAGCCGCTTCCCGACCCGGCGATGCTGTTCCTGTCCGACGACGGCCAGCCGATTGCGCGGCGCGGAGCCGTCAAGGAAGCGCCGGTCGACGTCGCCAGGCTCGATCCGCTCACGCCCGCCGCGTTCGTGTCGATCGAAGACCGGCGTTTCTATCATCATTGGGGAATCGATCCTCGGGCGATCGGGCGGGCATTCGTCGCCAACCTGAGGGCCGGCCGGGTGAGGCAGGGCGGAAGCACGATCACCCAGCAGCTTGCGAAGACCAACTTCCTGTCCTCTGACCGCAGCCTGAAACGGAAGGCGCAGGAGGTGATCATCGCCTTCTGGCTCGAAGCCTGGCTGACCAAGAACGAGATCCTCTCGCGATATCTTTCCAGCGTCTATTTCGGCGATGGCGTCTATGGGCTTCGCGCCGCGGCGCACCATTATTTCGACCGCGAGCCCGAGCAGCTGACTCTTGCCCAATCGGCGATGCTGGCCGGAATGGTCCAGGCGCCGTCGCGGCTTGCGCCTACACAGCATCTGAAGGCCGCGCAGGATCGCAGTCGGCTGGTCCTCGCGACGATGGCCCAGACCGGCGCGATCAGCGAAAGGCGCGCTGAACGGACGAAGCTCGCGCGGCCGGTGCCACAGAAGAGCAAGTTGCCGTCCGGCACCTATTTCACCGATTGGATGGCGCCCGATGCCCAGGATGCGTTCGATTCGGAATTCGGCGAAGTCCGGGTGCGGACGACCCTTGAGTCGTCGTTTCAGAGAATCGCCGTTCGAGCGGTCGATCGCGCCGCGACGGGCGACACGCAGGCAGCGCTGGTCGCCATGCGCCCCGACGGACGGGTCGTCGCGATGGTCGGCGGCAAGAATTACTCGGCCAGCCCGTTCAACCGAGCGACCCAGGCGCTTCGCCAGCCCGGCTCCGCGTTCAAGCTGTTCGTCTACCTGGCCGCGATGCGTTCCGGCTGGACTCCTGATAGCATCATCGAGGACGAGCCGGTGACGATCGGCGGGTGGACGCCGGCAAACAGCGATGGCGTCTATCGCGGCAAGATCACGCTTCGGGAAGCCTTCGCCCGCTCGAGCAATGCCGCCAGCGTCCGGCTTTCCGAGAAGGTCGGCCGTACGAACGTGATGCGCGCCGCCCGCGATCTTGGAATCAGTTCGCCGTTGCCGGACAAACCCAGTCTTGCTCTCGGCACCGGCGGGGTGACCTTGCTCCAACTGACGTCCGCTTATGCGGCGATTCTTTCCGGACGCTACCCGATCGAAGCGCGCGGCCTGCCCGACGAGCGGCAGCAAGGTGGCTTTGCCGGCCTGTTCCAGGCACGAGGCAGTCTCGACCAGAACCGTGAGCGGACGCCGATGCTCGACCTGTTGTGGGCCGCCGCAAACACCGGCACTGGCAAGCGCGCCGCCCTGTGGGTGCCGACCTTCGGCAAGACCGGCACCACGCAGGACAATCGCGACGCCGTATTCGTCGGCTTCGCCGGCGATCTTGTCGTGGGCGTCTGGGTCGGGCGAGACGACGATACCTCGCTCGGGAAGGTCAGCGGCGGAACGGTGCCTGCGCGGATCTGGCGGGATTTCATGAGTTCAGCGCTATCGATCGACGGCCGGGCGGGTCCGCCGCTTCCCGCAACCTACAGGAACCGTCCACGCATGGAGCCCGAGCGGCCTGCGCGGCATCCAAGTCCGCTTCCCGATGACTGGAGCGACGGCACGCGCCCACTTCGGGAGCTCGCCAAGACGCTGCAGAATATCTTCGATGGTCGCTAGGGGACGCGGCTTCGTCGAACCCAGATCTCCGTGTCCTTCACCTTCGCTGCAGGCCGGTAGCCGCTCATCGCCCGGGCGATAATCGGCTCCCGCATCAAGAGCCTTTTCGAAGGCACATTGACGAGGACGACATCGGGCGAGTGGCGATCCACGTCGTTCGCGAAGGACCGGATGTCGTCGCGATAGGCCTTGAGCGCCACCGGATGGTCCAGGCCGACGAACCGCGCCGCGGCGGCGGTGTACAGGCCGGCGCTGGAGCCGACCCAGTGCCCGCCGATGTTGCGGGTCAGGGGATGTCCCGTCGTCAGTTCCGGACTCAGCGCTATGATGGACGGCGAAGGCGGCGCGACGCGCACGACGGCCGCGGCGACCGCCGGGTCCGGAATGATGACCCAGGTGTACATCTCGTACGTAGCAAGGACCGCGAGCGACGCTCCGATCCAGCGCCGCCGAGCGGGCGCTATGCCGGGCGAGACAAGGAGGACGAACACTGCCGCCAGCGCGAGGGCCGCACCCGGCAGCCAGTGATTCGGATAATTCTTGGCCTGCGCGATTCCTGAAATGACGAAGCCGGCCGAGCCGAGGCCCCAGACTGCCGCAAGGGCCGGGATACGCTGCGCTCGCAGCAGGATGGCGAAGGCAAGGCAGATCGCCGGAAAGATGCTGGGGCCGACCAGCACCTTCCACAGCATGGCGTGCGCCCGCCCGTAAGTCTCCGCGAGCAGCGGCAGCCGGTCGAAATAGGCGCTCTCGAAGGCCAGCAGCGCAAATCCGTAGCAGGCCAGAACGGCGGCACCGGCGACCGCCGCCGGCACAATCGGCATCAGCGAACGGCGCCTGCGCGCTGCCCAAAGCGCCGGCGCCAGGATCGCGAGCAGGAAATAGGGCTTGATGACGATGACGAGGCCAGCGGCGAGCCCGCTCGCGAGGGATTCGCGCCTGCCGAGCGGCTTGCCTTCGGCGACAAGCGCCATTGCCGCAAGCGTCGGCAGTGCGAGAAGGAGCGCCGCGTGCTCTCGCTGGGCGAACAGGGCCATCGGCAGGACCAGGGCAACGAATGCCAGGGCTGCCGAGAACCAGAACGGTTCGGGTCCGTTATCGAGCCGTGAAGCGAGCCGAAGCGTCGCCATGACGGATGCGAGGCCTCCGGCGATGAACGTGCCGGCGATCACGGCCTCCGGCCTGGCGCCGATTGCCTTCGCCAGCCAGACCAAGGGCATGTAGAGCCAGACCGATGCCGGCGGATTGACCTCCAGGATGTCGACATAGAGCCGGTCGCCGGAGAGCACGCGCTCACAAACCGTGATCATCCAGGAAATGTCGGCATCGAGCGGAATCCAGAAGCTCTGGATCGCGCCCGCGATCACTGCCGCGACAAGCGCCGCGATCGCCGGACGGTAGGCGGGTGCAGTCCGCGAACCAGCCTCCAGCGAGCAGCCGCTTTGTGTTGCGTAGGCGTCCATCGGACGTCTCGTAGCTCGGAAGCGGTTAATGTTTGGAAACCTGCCGCTTTAAAGGTTTCTCAACCCATTCAGACCTAAGGCACTCGGCAACCTACGCGAAGTTTTTGTGGCGCAGGTGAGGGGAGCACGCCTCCCGAATGTGGAGCCTAAGGAGACCGGACATGGCTAAGTTTCTGAAGCTGTTTAAGAACGAGAAGGGTGCAACCGCCATCGAATATGGCCTGATTGCAGCCCTGATCGCCGTTGCGGCGATTGCAGCGATGTCGAACATCGGCACCTCGCTGAAGACGACCTTCTCGACTGTTTCGAGCAGCCTCAACAGCGCCAACGGCTAATCGCCGAAGCGCACGAGAAAAGGGCGGCGGTGCCGAAAGGCGCCGCCGCTTTTTCGTCCGCGTCGCGTCCAGGCTCGGACGGGTTAACTTTTGGTAACCCGCTAACTTAAGTATTTCTCAACCCATCCGGCACTAGTCCTTCGGGCAACCTACGCGAAGTTTTCTGGCGCAGGTGGGGAGTGCGCCTCCCGAAAGTGGAGCAAAGGAGACCGGACATGGCCAAGTTTCTGAAACTGATTTCGAACGAAAAGGGTGCAACCGCCATCGAATATGGCCTGATTGCAGCCCTGATCGCCGTTGCGGCGATCGCAGCGATGTCGAACATCGGCACCTCGCTGAAGACGACCTTCTCGACTGTTTCGAGCAGCCTCGACAGCGCCAACGGCTAATCGCCGAAGCGCATGAGAAAAGGGCGGCGGTGCCGAAAGGCGCCGCCGCTTTTTTATGTGCTCAGCAGATCGGTTGCCCCCAAGTGCCGGTGAGCCGGATCGACTGTGAAGGAAAGTATCAGGCGGCCTGAAGCGTCGCGGGGGATGTGTCTGTAGCGATGACCGCTGGAACGCCCTTGTCTCTGCGCATCTTCCAAACGATCAACGCGAGCAACAGGACCGGGACGATGGGGTTGAGGTTCACTGGACTCCTGGGCGCGGCGTTCTGGGCGATCGAGATGATCGGCAGGCACCATAGAGCCCCAAGGATTGCCGGGTGCGTCCGTTGCCGGGCAAGCCAGAAGAAGGGGACGATCAGGATCAACTGGTCGTAGAGAAACAGGTAGGTGCTCGACAGCGACGTCGCGCAGGCAAGCACGGCCGCCTTGGCGAGCCTGTCGCTTTCGGAGCGCCAGACGCGCCACACGACGGCCGCGGCGACGCAAAGGACAACCACGTGCAGCCCGAAGGCCGGTCCGGCGTCGAGGCCCGCCTGACGTCCGGCCGCATAGATGCTGGTCAGCTTGACCCAGCCGACGGTGCCGTCCCTTGCGATGCTCGCGAAGAGCGGTAGCTCCCGGATCCAGGCAAGGAAGGTCTGCGGACCGAACGCCAGCACGCCCGAGAGCGTGACGCCGATCGAAGACAATGCGGCGCCGGCGATCGCCCGCCACCGCCGCTCCGCAAGCAGTGCGAGAGGGAAGAGCAGCCCCAGCTGCGGCTTGAAGATCAGGCAGCCGATCAACAGCCCGGCGAGGAACGGCCGCCGGTCGAGCAATGCGAGCGCTCCGATGAAAAGCGCCGCGGTAAGAAATCCGTTCTGCCCGACGACGATGTTGACGACGATGGGCGGAAAGGCGAGCGCCAGCAGGCCAGCGTCGGGCACCAGGCGCTTCACCGCGACCAGATAGGCCACCAATGTAAGGCAAATCCAAACCGTCATTGCCGCCGGGTAGGACAGCAGGCCGAACGGAAGCACCAGCAACAGGAAGGCTGGCATGTACGGAAATGGCATCGATTCGTGCGGGCCGAAGCTTGCGACCGACGTTTGCAGCTTGTGCAAGACCGCTGGATCATATGCGAGCGCCGGAGAGCCGCCGATCGCCAGTTTCGCGGCGCCCCAGAAGGCGATGAAGTCGCGGCAGGCTGGATGAGTCCACATCCGCCATGCCTCGACCGCGCCAAGAAAGACGATGAGCAGCGCCAGCGCGCCACCGATAATACGATAGTAAGCGAACGGATCCGTGTTCGGATCGAACATGGGTTTTCCGGTGAGCTTCATCCCCCGGGGCGATACAGAAACATGGCTAATAAAAGCTTAGGGAGGAAGCTGCCGCGACCGTTCGGCCTCAATAGATTCCGGGGACGAGCCGGAAACGAACCCGCCTCGCGAGCTCCCGATAACCCGCATCCTTGAGAAGGAAGGTTTCCTCCTCTCGGATCCGGAGCAGCTGCACCGTCCAGGTGACCAGGTATTTGACCACGTTGCCGACGCTCAGGTTTGCCATGAGGAAGCCGAGCTGTGTCAGGAAATAGCCGAGATACATGGGATGACGGACGAAGCGGTAAGGTCCGCCGGCGCGGATTCCGCGATTGGCCGGAGCGAGCCCGAAGCTGCGCCACAGCGAAAGTTTCGCCGCGACATTGAGCGCCACTCCGAAACTCATCAGGAATATGACGAGCGTTTCCGGGATGAGAGTGAATCCGCCCGGGCTCGGACGAACGAGCAGCGGCGCGGAGGTGCCCAGCAGCGCGAGGATGAACGGATAGGGCTTCATCAGCATCTCGCCGGGCCGGCGGATGATGATCAGAATGACGGGCAGAGTCTCCGAAATCGCAAGCAGGAGGACGTAGGGATGCTCGGTGACGCGAATCAGGATCGCGTGAAGAAAGGTCGCGCTAAGCAGGACCAGGAACAGCCGCTCCGCGTAATCGACAACCTTGTTCACTCGTCTTCTCCGGCCTGGATGCCGGCAAAGACCTAGCCTGCCTGGCCGAAGGAATGGTTAATGCGGCTCAGGCCTCGTTGGCCGCGAGCTGGGGCGCGAGGAAGGTCCTGACCTTGCGGCTTCCGCACCACAGTTCCAGAGGCCGATGGTCCGACTGTCGCGCGACGTGGATCGCGTCGACGTCGTCATCGGCTTCGATCTGCCGCTCGCGATCGACGTGCGTGGTGTTCGGATTGATAAAACAGAGCCGGTACAAAATCATGTGGAGCGTTTCCGAATCGGGAGAGTAGGAATCAACGCGTCCGGGAGGATGTGTTTCCAACAGCCGTGTCCGCTCTTGCCGCGAAGACAAAGCGAGGCTACGCGCTGCCGCCAATTCCATCCCTGAGAATTTGCAGGAGACCGTCCGGCCATGGCCGTCACGCGCACCTTTTCGATTATCAAGCCCGATGCCACCCGTCGCAACCTCACCGGCGCGATCAGCAAGATGCTGGAGGAGGCCGGCTTGCGCATTGTCGCCTCGAAGCGGATCCGCATGACTCGCGACCAGGCGGAGGGGTTCTACGCAGTCCACAAGGAGCGGCCCTTTTACAACGACCTGTGCACGTTCATGACTTCGGGCCCCGTTGTCGTGCAGGTGCTCGAAGGCGAGGAGGCGGTAAAGCGCAATCGCGACGTCATGGGCGCGACGAACCCCGCCGATGCCGCCGAGGGAACGATCCGCAAAGCCTATGCGGAGTCGATCGAAGCGAACTCGGTCCACGGCTCCGACAGCGACGAGAACGCCGCGATCGAGATCGCCTTCTTCTTCGAGCCCGACGAGATCGTCGGCTAGGTCAGAGCAGCGGGCTGAGCATCGCAAGGGCGTTGCGCCATAGGCGCGTTCCGACCCCGCAGCGGTTGATCTGATCGGCAGTCACGGAGTCGGACTGCGCGATGAACTCGTCCTGCCGGGCGCGAATCGCTGCTGCGAAAGCGGCATCCGCGAACAGGATATTGTTCTCGAAATTGAGCTCGAAGCTCCTGAGGTCGAGATTGGCCGAGCCGATCAGCGCCACCTGCCGGTCGACCACCATCGTCTTGGCGTGGAGAAGACCGGGACGAAATTCGAAGATTTGCGCACCCGCCTTGAGCAGGTCTGCGTAATAGCTGCGGCTCGCGCCGGCGACGAACCGGCTGTCGTTGCGCTTCGGAAAGACGAGGATCACCCGCACGCCTCGGCGGGCAGCCGCCAGCAGCGCATAGAGCAATTGCCCGTCAGGCACGAAATAGGGGGTGGTTACCGCAAGCTCTTCGCGGGCCGAATGGATTAGCTCCGAAAAGCAGGTCGGCATCGCGTCATAGGCGAAGATCGGGCCCGTACCGATCACCTGGGCGACGATTGTCCCCGCGGGCCCGGGTTGAGTCGGAAGCTCACCAAGGCAGCGGGAGATGTCATTCCCGCCTTCGCCCATCCAGTCGGAGACGAACAGGAACTGGCAATGGAGCGCGACCGGCCCCTCCCACCTGGTCATGATGTCGACCCACGGCGCAAAGCGCGCTTTTATCCGGAATTCCGGGTCCGCCAGGTTCTGGCTTCCGACCCAGGCCAGCCGATTGTCGATGACCAGCGACTTGCGATGGTTGCGCAGGTCGATCCGGCCCCGAAGCAGGATCCGGAACGGATCGCCAAACGGCAGCGCGGCGCGCATCTCCGCGCCGCTTGCGATCAGGTCGCGCCAATGGTTCGAGTGGATGAACCGGCGCGAGCCGAGCGCATCGGCCAGGACCCGGACCTTTATTCCGCGCTTGGCGGCGCGGATCAGCGCCTCCTTCATCTTCAGCCCGTTGCCGTCCTCGAGCCAGATATAGGTTGTGAGGTGCACGTGCTGTTGTGCGGAATCCACGTCGGCGACCATCGAATCGATGGCCGAATCGCTGTCAGCGGCAAGCATGGCGCTGTTGCCTGCTGTCGGACCGATCCCGTTGACGGTCCGCGCCAGCGCGAACGGCGCACCATGGTCCGACCGGTCGATCCGCTGTACGAGGGTGGCGTCGGACGAGGGGCGCGGCAGCGCCTTGTCGATCAGCTCGCCGAAGCGCCGCCGCCGGACGCGTGTCTCTCCCAGCAGCAGGTAAGCGATCATTCCGATAATCGGCGCGACAAGGATGATGATCACCCAGGCCAGGCGCGAAGCCGGTTCTCGGTGCGGCCTGAGGATTGCTCGCAGCAGCACCGCCAGCTCGGCGATGACGACGAGCGCGGTGACGATCAGGTGAGCGGGCCGCATTCCGGCCAATGCCGCATATCCGTGGCCGGCTGTCCAGTGCGGCCGCGAAATGCGGTTCGGATCAACCTCGGCTGAGCCCGGCGAGCCGGAGCGAATGGCCGCCGAACAGCCCGCCGCCTTCCCAGCGGTAGCTGAGCCGGTAATTGCCCGCGGCCTTCTTGTCGGCGCCCGCTTCCACATAGCGCGCCTCGATTCGCGCCGGCACCGAGTGAGGGCCCTTGGAGTCCTTGTCGCGGTCCTTGACGATCCGCTCGACCGCGCTGGCGTCCAGCTCCCCGTCACTGCCAACCTCGATCGGCGTTGCGCCGGCGATCGTGAGCGTAAGCGATTCGAGCGCGTGGCTGCTCTCGACGGGCGAAATCTCGAGGATCCTGCCGCCCTCCGCGCTTTTCCCGCGCAGGGTCAGCGGAATTGCCGGACTCTTCTCGACGACGGTGGTGGTTTCGGGCTCTCCGTCCTTGTGCCACTCGCGCCACAGCCCGAGCCCGGAAATGATCAGCGCGGCGATGGCGATCGCTTCGCCAAGCGAAATCCAGCGCAGCCGCTTGCGCCGCCTGGTCTCTTCGCTGGTTTCGCTCATCGCCCGCCCATTTCCAGCAGACGGCGGGGTGCCGCAAGCTCCCAGCTCCTCGCAATCCGATCGCCAACCCGGTCCCAGTCGATCGACTCGCGCGAAAGATTGATCGATACCCAACCGGCGGTACCGAGATAGGCCGGCCGGGAATAGGTTTCCGGATCTGCCTCGATCAGCATCTCCTGCTCGTCGGCGCCGCTGGTGCGCACGCAGACGACCATCCGGCCATCGCCATGATGATTGTCGCGGAACTGGGCGAACTGCTTGCCGCCAACAAAGAAGGTCGGCTGGCCGTGCGACAGGCGCTCCTCGGCTCCGGGAAGCTCGAGTGCCGTTTCGCGAACCCTGGAAAGCGGCTCCTTCACGGCCTTACGAAGTCCGAAAGCGCAATTGGGTAAAGCCGGTGCTCCGCTTCCAGCACCCGCGCTTCGAGAGTCGCTGCAGTTTCGCCGGGCACGATCGGCACTTCCGCCTGGGCCAGCACGTCGCCGGCATCGAGTTCGTCCGTCACCACGTGGACACTGCAGCCGCTCGATGTATCGCCTGCCTCGATCGCCCTGTTGTGCGTATCGAGGCCCCGATATTTGGGCAGAAGCGAAGGATGAATGTTGAGGATTCGCCCGCTCCACTGTCCGGTGAATTCCGGTGACAGGATGCGCATGAATCCGGCGAGCGCAATGGTGCCGATCCCGTGATCCTCCAACGACTGGCCGAGCGCCGTCTCCCAGACGGATTTCTCGACGCCGCGGCTGTCCCAGGTCCAGGTCGGGATTGCCCGCTCGCGAGCCCATGCGAGGCCTGGCGCCAGCGGATTGTTGGAAGCGACAAGAACCACTTCATAGCCATTGGCCTGCTCGACCAGCGCCTTCATGTTGCTTCCCCGGCCGGAGATGAGGACGGCCACGCGAGTGGGATCACGCATCGTGGCTGGCGGTCCATTCTTCGGCCGAGCCCCAGGTGTCGGGGGCGCCCCGGATGGTGCAGCCCCGAGGCCCGCTTTCGATCCTGCCGATAACCCGGGCACTTTCCCCGCTTTCCTGAAGCCCCGCGATCAAGGCGTCAGCGTCGGCCGCGCCAGTGATCGCGACCATTCCGATCCCGCAGTTGAACGTCCGCGCCATCTCCTCGGCGGCGATCGCGCCACCTTCCCGGAGCAAGGCGAACAAAGGCGGGAATTCCCACGCCTGTGCGTCGATTTCGGCCCTGCAGCCCTCCGGGAGGACGCGGGGGACGTTTTCGAGCAAGCCGCCGCCCGTGATGTGGGCAAGGCCATGCACCAGCCCGTTGCGGATCAACGGCAGCAGCGGCTTGACGTAGATTCGAGTCGGCTCGAGCAGCGCCTCGCCGAGGCTGATACCCGGAAGGAACGGCGCCTCGGCCGCCAGGTCCCAGTTCCGGTCGGCGATAATTCGCCGCACCAGCGAGAAGCCGTTGCTGTGCACGCCCGAACTTGCGATCCCGACGATCACGTCGCCCGCGGCGACCTTGCTTCCGTCGATGAGTTCGCCGCGCTCGACGGCGCCGACACAAAAGCCGGCGAGGTCGTAATCGCCGGGCGCATACATCCCGGGCATCTCGGCTGTTTCACCCCCGATCAGCGCGCAACCCGCTTTTCGACAGCCTTCGGCAATCGATGCGACGACCGGCTCGGCGACATTGGGATCGAGCGTTGAGCAGGCGAAATAATCGAGGAAGAACAAGGGTTCGGCACCTTGGACGACCAGGTCGTTCGCGCACATGGCGACGAGATCGATCCCGACGCCTTGGTGGCGGCCAAGCTCGATCGCGAGCTTCAGCTTGGTCCCGACTCCATCGTTCGCCGCGACCAGCAACGGATCGCGAAATCCGGCGGCCTTCAGGTCGAAAATTCCGCCGAAGCCGCCGAGCTCGGCATCCGCGCCCGGGCGGGACGTGGATCGCGCAAGCGGTCCGATCGCCTTCACCAGCGCATTGCCGGCATCGATCGACACTCCGGCGTCTGCATATGTCAGTGGCTTTTGCGACATTGGCTCGCCGCCTAGCCACAACCCGCTTGGATTTCCACGCCGTTATCGCCAAAAGCCCTTCTGAATGGTTCGCCGCCCCTGGTTGATCGCTGCATTGATTGCGCTCCTCGGCCTCGCCGCTGGCGGGGTTCTTTTTGCGCAGATGGAAAGCGGAGAGCGGGGAATCCTCCCGCTCGACAGTTCGGGAACGCTCGAAATCGATGGAGTGCACGTCGATGTCGGCGGGAAGGATGCGCAGTCGGCGCGCTATGCCGGTTGGCGAATCGCCCAGCGTGAAGGCTTCCGCAAATTGTGGGCGAAAAGCCACGGATTGCCCGAGTCGCAGGCCCCCTCGCTGTCCGATTCGACGCTCGACGACATTGTCAGCTCGATCATCGTCGACCGGGAACAGATCGGGCCGAACCGCTATATTGCCGACCTCGGGATCCTGTTCGACCGGGCGCGCGCCGGTCAGTTGCTCGGAATCCCGGGGGTCAGCGAGCGCTCGCAGCCGATGCTCCTGATCCCGGTCACGGTCAGCGCCGGGTCGATGACGAGCGTCGAACTTCGCAACCCGTGGCAGCGCGCCTGGGCGCAGTTCCGGACATCGCAAAGCCCGATCGATTACGTCCGGGTCAGCGGGCTTGGAGTGGATCCGCTGCTGATCAATGCCGCACAGTCGGCCCGGCCGGGCCGCGCCTGGTGGCGCAACATCCTCGACCTCTACGGGGCCGCCGACATCCTGGTCGCCGAGGTGACCGTCCATCGGCTTTATCCCGGCGGGCCGGCAACCGCGCGATTCATCGGCCGCCACGGGCCCGACGGCGAGATCGTCGGCACGTTCGAGCTTTCAGCCCCGAACAGCGCCGGGCTGGCCGCGATGATGGAGGAGGGCGCTCGCCGAATGGACCAGCTCTTCACCGCCGCCTACCAGGCCGGCGCGCTCCAGCGCGATTCGACACTCAACCTGCCGCCACCGCCGCCACCGCCGGAGGAACTCACCCAGGAGCAGCATGCGCCCGTGACGTTCCAGGTCTCGGTATCTGCGCCCAATGCAGCCACCTATAATTCGGCGCTTGCGCATCTTCGCGCGGTCCCGGGCGTGACGAGCGTCCAGCAGGTGAACATCGCGCTCGGCGACATCAGCTATTTCTACATCACCTATCGCGGCGAGATCGCGACGATTCGCTCGGTGCTCATCGCGCGCGGCTGGGGCGTCGACGTCGTCAGCGGCGGCTTGCGCATGTACGTCCGGCGGCCCGCCGCGCCCGTAAACCAGCAGCAGCCGCCCGCATCGAACACGACTCAGCCGCAACTCGAGAACCGCATCGGAGCGGCGACGGCTACAGAGCCGCAGGTCCCGGGCAAGTGACCAACATGAGGGAGCAGATCGCGCTCCCGCTCGACTGGCCGCAAAGCCAGGGCGAATCGCGACTCATCGTCTCGGACGCCAATCGGGACGCGTTCGAGCATTTCCGGAAATGGAGCCTGTGGCCGGTCAAGGCGACCTTATTGACCGGACCCCGCCGGTCGGGACGAAGCCTGCTCGCGAGAAACTTCGTCGAGCGCGTTCACGGCCGCCTGATCGACCAGGCCGAAAGCACCGACGAGGAGGACCTGTTTCACGCCTGGAACGCGGCGCAGGAGAGCGGCCGGCCGCTGGTGATGATCGTGGATCGCGCGCCTCCGGAGTGGGAGATTGCGCTCCCTGACCTCAAGACCCGGATTGCGGTCACTCCGATCGCCCGGATTGCGGAGCCCGACGACCGGCTGTTCCAGGCCCTGATTCAGCTTCACTTCGCTGACCGTGGCTTGCACATCCCGCGCGAGGCGCTGCGGTTCATGAGTGACCGGCTGCACCGCGATTACTGGACCGTGGAACGCGCGGTAGAGGCGGTGGACCGCCATGCCATCGCCGAGCGCGCGCGGCTGAGTCTGCCGACAATCCGGCGGGCGCTTATCGAATCGGGAATGATCGACGGTTGATCGGATTGCCTAGCTGCAGCTGATTCGTTCGACCCGATTGCTGGCGTCGAGGAACACGGTCAGCCGGTCCGAGCGGAACTCCATGGTGATCGCGGTGCCGGCCGGAGCCCAGCGGACAAAGGCCGCGCCGGAAATCCGAAGCATTTCATGTTCCAGGGCGGTGCTTCGCTGCTTGCCGACGAACTGCTGGATGTTGGCGTTGTCGCACTTGTGCGCCACGGGCGTTCCCGGGGTTGGCGGAGCGGAATCGCCCGGCGCAGCCTCGATTGCGCAGGCGCCGATCGCAACGGCGCCGAGCGCAGCGAGTGCGATCCTGCCGATCATGCGTCCAGTCCCTCGACAATCCGGCTCATCTTCAGCTTTCCATCCTCGATCGCGAATCCAAGGCGGCCCTCGACCAGATCGAGAGCATCGCGCCCGAACTCTTCAAACCGCCAACCGGTGAGAATGTTCAGTCCGTCGCGGACGCCGGCTGCAAGCGCCTCGAGATCGTCGCTTCGGGCGATGAGCTTCGGTGCGACCCCTGATTCCTTGGCGCGGATCTTGAGCAGCAGCTTCAACAGGTCGCTGACCAGCGCCGCATCCTTGGTCAATCCCGGCCGACGGGGCTCGCGCGTCGGAAGTTCGGACTGATCGAGCGGTTTCGCGGTCGCGAGCGCCGCCATCAGCCGCCCGCCGATGTCGTTGGCCCTCCAGCCCGCCGAGAGCCCGCGGACCTTGCCGAGATCGTCTTGAGTCTTGGGCGGATGCGCGGCGAGCTCCGTCAGAGTATCGTCCTTGACGATCCGCCCGCGCGGGATGTTCTTGGTCCGCGCTTCGACTTCGCGCCAGGCGGCAAGCGCCTGCAGTCGGCCAAGGAGCGCCGGGTTGCGGCTGGGGAGGCGAAGGCGTTTCCATGCGTCTTCCGGCTCGAATGCGAAGCTGGAGGGGTCCGCAAGGCGTTCCATCTCCTCGTCGAGCCAGGCCCCTCTGCCCGTCTTCTTCAGCTTCTCGACGAGTTTCGGGAAGATCTTGGCGAGATGGGTAACGTCCGCGATCGCATAATCGATCTGGCGCTTGTCGAGCGGCCGGCGGCTCCAGTCGGTAAAGCGCGCGCCCTTGTCGAGGCTGTGGCCGAGCATCGATTCGATGAGGTTGGAATAGCCGACCTGCTCGCCATGCCCGAGCGCCATGGCCGCAATCTGGGTGTCGAACAGGGCACGCGGCATCTTGCCGGTAAGGTTGTGGACGATCTCCAGGTCCTGGCTTCCGGCATGGAAGACCTTGAGCACGTCATCCCTCTTCACCAGCAGGTCGAGAAGCGGAGAAAGGTCGATATCGGCCTTGGGATCGACCGCTGCCGCCTCCTCGCTGCTCGCGATCTGGATCAGGCAAAGATCGGGCCAATACGTGTTCTCGCGCATGAATTCAGTGTCGACCGCGACGAACGGATGCTTCGACAGACGCTCGACAAGCTCGGCGAGCGCTTCGGACTTGGTGATCAGCGGGTGAATCTTCATTGGACTTGGCGGCGCCATAGCGCGGCCTAGCGCCTTGACAAAGTGGCAGGTGAATGGCGAAGCGCTGGCGCGATTTTCCCGCCAGTCCAGTTAATCCGGAACCTACAGCGATCATGCACGCCTACCGCACTCACAGCTGCGCCGAACTCACCGCCTCCGACGTCGGAAAGACGGTGCGGCTGTCCGGCTGGATTCACCGCAAGCGCGACCATGGCGGCGTTCTCTTTATCGATCTCCGCGACCATTATGGGCTGACCCAGATCGTCGCCGACCAGGACAATCCGGTCCAGAAGCTGCTCGATTCGCTCAAGCTGGAGTCGGTGATCACGGTGACCGGCGAAGTCGTCGCCCGAGCGCCGGAGGCGGTCAATCCGAGGCTCCCTACCGGCGAGATCGAGGTCGTCGCCAGAGAGGTCGAGGTCCAGTCGAAAGCGGACGAGCTGCCGATGCCGGTCGCGACCGAGGCCGACTATCCCGAGGAGATCCGGCTCAAATACCGCTACCTCGACCTCCGGCGCGAGCAGATGCACCGCAACATCATGCTTCGCTCGGCCGTGATCGCCTCGATCCGCCGCCGGATGATCGAGCAGGGGTTCATGGAGTTCCAGACTCCGATCCTGACGGCCAGCTCGCCCGAAGGCGCACGCGACTATCTGGTTCCGAGCCGGGTCCATCCGGGCAAATTCTATGCGCTTCCGCAGGCGCCGCAGATGTTCAAGCAGCTGATCATGGTTGCCGGATTTGATCGATATTTCCAGATTGCGCCCTGCTTCCGCGACGAGGATGCCCGCGCCGACCGAAGCCCGGGCGAATTCTACCAGCTCGATTTCGAGATGAGCTTCGTGACGCAGGACGACGTCTTCGCGGCCATCGAGCCGGTGCTGTCGGGCGTCTTCCAGGAGTTTGCAAACGGCAAGTCGGTCACCGCTGCGGGCGAGTTCACGCGGATCCCCTACAAGGAAGCGCTGCTGAAATACGGCACCGACAAGCCGGACCTCAGGAATCCGTTGTTGGTCCATGACGCGGGCGAGCATTTCAAAGGCTCCGGCTTCGGCCTGTTCGCCAAAATCGTCGAAGGCGGGGGCGTCGTCCGGGCGGTCCCGGCACCGAACACCGCCGACAAGAGCCGGAAGTTCTTCGACGACATGAACGACTGGGCGCGCGGTGAAGGCTTCGCCGGCCTCGGTTACGCGACCCGCAAGGCGGGAGAATGGGGCGGGCCGATCGCCAAGAACCACGGCATCGAGGGCATGGACCGGCTCGCCGAGCAGATGGGACTCGGGCCGGACGATGGAATCTTCTTCGCGGCCGGCAAGGAAGCGGAGGCCGCCAGGCTCGCCGGCTCCGCTCGCACGCGCGTCGCCGAGCAACTCGACCTCATCGAGAAGGACTCGTTCCGCTTCTGCTGGATCGTCGACTTTCCGATGTACGATTATGACGAAGAGGCGAAGAAGATCGACTTCTCGCACAATCCCTTCTCGATGCCGCAAGGCGGGCTGGAAGCACTGGAAAGCAAGGATCCGCTCGAAATCCTCGCCTGGCAGTATGACATCGTCTGCAATGGCGTCGAGCTGAGCTCGGGCGCAATCCGCAACCATCGGCCGGACATCATGTACAAGGCGTTCGAGATCGCGGGCTACACGCGCGAGGAGGTCGACCGCGACTTTTCCGGGATGATCAATGCCTTCAAATATGGCGCTCCGCCGCACGGCGGCTCGGCGCCGGGAATCGACCGCATCGTCATGCTTCTTGCCGGCGAACCGAACCTTCGCGAGGTCGTGCTTTTCCCGATGAACCAGAAGGCCGAGGATCTGATGATGAACGCGCCGGCGCAGGTCCCCGCGAAGCACCTGCGCGAACTTGGCCTTCGGATCGTCGAGCCGAGTTGAGCAGCCTTCGGAACGATCGTTCGCTCCGGCGTTTCCGCTTCGGGTGAACCGCGCGGCTTCACAGGCTGAGCTTCGTCAGGACGGTCTTCCGGTACCCCGCCGCTATTGGTCGGCGGCCGCCATCTGGCTCGCGCTGTCGATGGCCGTTCTGGACAGCTCGATCGCCAATGTCGCGCTTCCCACCATCGCGAAAGAGCTGGGAGCCTCGGCGGCGACCTCGGTGTGGGTGATCAACGCCTACCAGCTGACGATCACGGTCCTCCTGCTTCCGCTCGCGGCAATGGGCGACAGGATCGGGTACAGGCGCATCTACATCCCCGGGCTCGTGGTTTTCACCGTCGGCTCGGTCGGTTGCGCGCTATCGGGTAGCCTCGATCTGCTCATCGCAGCTCGCGTTCTCCAGGGGGTTGGCGCGGCCTGCATCATGAGCATGAACGCCGCGCTGGTGCGGGCGACCTATCCCGCGAAGATGCTGGGTCGGGGCATGGGCTACAACGCGCTGGTCTTGTCGATGTCGGCAGCGGCGGGACCGACTCTGGCGGCGATCATTCTCAGCGTCGCGACGTGGCCGTGGTTGTTCATGATCAACCTTCCGATCGGGATTGCCGCGGTCATCGTCGGCAGACGCTCGCTCCCCGAACCGGAAGGTCACGGCGGCGGGTTCGACTGGATGGCCGCGGCCCTTGCCGGCGCTATGATGGGCTTGACCGTCTTCGGGGCGGAAATGTTCGCCCACGAAGCCCAGTGGCTGGGCACCGCTCTGATTGCCATCGGGATTCTCTCCGGCGTCCTGCTCGTCCGGCATGAATGGGGTGACCCAAGGCCGCTGTTCCCGGTCGACCTGCTCAAGATCCGGATCTTCAGCATGTCGATCGGCACATCGACCGTCTCGTTCGCGGCACAGATGCTGGCTTATGTGACGCTGCCGTTCCTGTTCCAGTCGGTGCTCGGCCATAGCGCTTTTGAAACAGGGCTGTTGATGACTCCGTGGCCGCTGGCGATCGGAGTCATCGCACCGATTGCCGGTCGGCTCGCGGACAAGGTGCGCGCCGGGCTGATCGGCGGAATCGGCCTCGGGATCTTCGCCTTTGGTCTCTTCATGCTGTCGCGCCTTGGGACGCACCCCGGCACGTTCGACATCGCCTGGCGAATGGCGGTGTGCGGCCTCGGATTCGGCCTGTTCCAGTCGCCCAACAACCGGACGATCATCAGCTCCGCGCCGGTAAATCGCTCGGGCGCCGCCGGCGGGATGCTCGCGACGGCACGCCTGCTCGGACAGACTTCGGGCGCCGTTGCTGTCGCCGTGGTGTTCCACCTGTCAGGAGTGAAGGCCGGCCCGCACCTTCTCGCGGCCGCCGCGGTCGCCGCCGCAATCGCGGCCGGTCTAAGCCTGCTCCGGCTCCGGTCGCCGCGCACCAGGTATCGGCCCGAAGCCGGAGCGCCGATTCTCGACTAGCGCACGTCTGGAATCGGCGGCCGGCCTTGCCGACAGGGCGTGCGCTGTTACTCCTGTGCAGTATCGCGAGGGGGGTCAGCAGATGAAGATGATGCGTGTCGCACCGGTGCTCCTTGCCGCGCTCTTGCCCAATGTTGCCGCCGCGCCGGCGATTGCAGCGCCAAGCGCCGCCTCGCGCCATTCCGCTGCCGATCGGCAGCTCCGCGCGCTCTACGACGGCTATGCGAGCTGGGACGCGAAGGAGGGCGGCTATTTCGAGGACGAGAACGGCGAACTTCAGCCCGCCGACTATCTGGCGCACGTCGATGCCGCATCGCAGCTTCGCCGCGCCCAGCATCTCGAGGACCTGCTGTCGAAGCTGAATGCGATTCCGGCGGCCCGCCTGTCACCCGGTGAAAAGGTGAATGCCGCCGTCTTTCGTACCGTGCTCGAGAACGGGATTTCCGAAGCACGCTACCGAACCTGGGAAATGCCGTTCAATAGCGACAGCTCGTTCTGGACCTATCTCGACGAAAATCATTCGCTGAAGGATGCCGCGGAATACCGCCGCTACATCGCCAGGATGCGCGACATCCCGCGCTATTTCGACGAGCAGTTCGCCAATATGCGCGCGGGAATCGCCCGCGGCTTCACCGTTCCGAAGGCGACGCTCACCGGCCGCGATGCCTCGATCTCGAGCTTCGCCGGCGCGGACATCGAAAAGGGCCCGTTCTACAAGGCCTTCCTGGACATGCCGTCGACCATACCGGCGTCCGAGCAGGCTGCCCTTCGCCAGCAGGCCAAAGACGTGATTCAGCAGACCGTGCTGCCCAGCTACGCGAAACTGCTGCAATTCTACCGGACCGAATATTATCCGAAGGCGCGGACGACGATCAGCGCGCGCGACCTGCCGGACGGGGACGCATTCTACCGGGCGCAGGTGCGCGAATATACGACACTCGACCTGTCGCCGGAGGAGATCCACCAGATCGGGCTTCAGGAAGTCGACCGAATCCAGGCGGCCATGCTCCAGACGATGAAGGAAAGCGGCTTCAAGGGGACCTTCCCCGAATTCCTGCACTTCCTTCGTACGGACCCGCAGTTCATCGCCAAAACCCCCGACGAGCTGATGGGCGTGTCGGCCTATGTCGCCAAGCGGGTCGACGGCAAGATCGGCGACCACTTCGGCTTTCTGCCGCGCAAGCGCTTTGGAATCATCCCGGTGCCGGACGCGCTCGCCCCTTTCTACACCTCGGGCCGCGGCGGGCTCGAGAATTGCATGATGAACACCTACGACCTGCCGGTCCGGCCGCTGTACAACATCCCCGTCCTGACGCTGCACGAATGCGAACCGGGTCACAGCTTCCAGATGGCGGTCGCACTGGAGCAGAAGGCGCTCCCGTCATTCCGGCGCCACACCTATTTCTCCGGCATGGGCGAGGGCTGGGGGCTCTATTCCGAATGGCTCGGCGACGAACTTGGAATCTACCGCACCCCGTACGAGAAGTTCGGCCAGCTAAGCTATGACATGTGGCGGGCGGCGCGGCTCGTGATCGACACTGGAATCCACCGCTACGGCTGGTCGCGCCAGCAGGCTATCGACTATCTCGCCAGCCACACGGCGCTTTCGCAGCACGAAGTCGAGACGGAGGTCGACCGCTACATCAGCTGGCCGGGACAGGCGCTCGCCTACAAGCTCGGCGAGCTGACGATCCTCAAGCTGCGCGGCGAGGCGGAAAAGACGCTCGGCCCGAAGTTCGACGAGCGCAAGTTCCACGACGCAATCCTGGCGCTCGGCTCGGTTCCGCTCAACGTGTTCGAGGATCAGATGCACGCCTGGATACGCGCGGCGAAGGCGCGGCCAGCGAAACCGGCCTCGAAGCCAGCTACGGCGGATTAAGGCAGCGGCCTTTCGGCCTCGACGATAAGGCAATTGCCTTCCACAGCCGTGATCCGGACCCGCTGCCCGGGCTGGGCGGGTGCGCCGCGGGCGCTCCATTCGCTGTCGCCCACGCGGACCCGGCCACCATGTTCGTCGACTGGCGCGACCACCACCACCGACTTGCCGACGAGCCGAGCCGCGCGGTCGTTCAGGAAGGGATCGCTGCTTTCGGTGCCGCGAACATTGTAGAACCGCCGCCCGACCATCACCGCGATGATGCTGTAGAGGGCGAACAGCGCCAGCTGCGGCACCACCCCCAGGCCGAGCAAAACGGCGAAGAAGCCGGTCGCGATCGCAGCCGCGCCGATGAAGACAAGGAAGAATCCCGGCGCGATCACCTCAAGGATCAGGAGCAGCACACCCCCGATCAGCCACATCCAGGCCGGGTCGATGACTTCTATCGACATCAGCCCTCCACTCGCGGAAGGCCCGTAACCGACGGCGGAGCGCCGCGCCCCGCTTTCTTCTCGGCGGCTGGCCTCGCGGGCACGGCAGACGTCTTCGTGTCTCCGAACACCTCGCGCGCAAGCTCGCCTATCCCGCCGAGCGTCCCCATCAGCTGGGTCGCCTCGAGGGGGAACAGGATCGTCTTTGCGTTGGGCGAGGTCGCGAACTTGCCAAGTGCCTCGACATATTTCTGGGCGACGAAATAGTTGATCGCCTGGCCGGAGCCCTTCTCGATCGCATCGCTGACGACCTTCGTTGCCGCGGCTTCCGCCTCGGCGGCGCGCTCGCGGGCTTCGGCCTCGCGGAACACGCGTTCGCGATTCCCTTCCGCCTGGAGGATCTGCGCCTGCTTTTGACCCTCGGCGCGAAGGATCTCGGACTGGCGCGACCCTTCTGCCTCGAGAATGACGGCGCGCTTCTCGCGCTCGGCCTTCATCTGGCGGGTCATCGCATTGACGATGTCGGCGGGCGGGCGGATGTCCTTCAATTCGACCCGGGTGATCTTGACGCCCCATGCCTCGGTCGCCTGGTCGACGACGGAGAGCAGCCGGGCATTGATCTCATCGCGTTTGGACAGGGTCTCGTCGAGGTCCATCGAACCCATCACGGTGCGCAGGTTGGTCGTCGAAAGCGCCATGATGGCGAGGTAAAGGTCGCTGACTTCATAAGCGGCTTTGGCGGCGTCGAGGACCTGGAAGAAGACGACTCCGTCGACCGCGACCATCGCATTGTCCTTGGTGATGATCTCCTGCCCCGGAATGTCGACGACCTGCTCCATCACGTTGATCTTGCGGCCGACGCGATAGAAAAACGGCGGAACGAAGTTGAAGCCCGGCTCGGCGACCCGCGTAAATCGGCCGAAATGCTCGATTGTGTAGCGAAAACCCTGGTGAACGATCTTGACGCTCATCATCACAAACAGCAGCGCGAGCACCGCGATTGCACCCATGAAAGTCGTAAGCATGTTTGTCCCCGATCTTGTCTGCGAGCATGATGCTTCGTGGGACACGGGAACAAAAGGAAAATCGAGGTGAACAGCAGGTTTGAGCGGGTCCGGTCGGTACTCTTCCTGCCGGCGTCAAATCCGCGCGCGATCGGACACGCGCGCGAATCGGCGGCGGATCTCGTCGTGCTCGACCTCGAAGACGCGGTGAAGGCCGACGACAAGGACGCCGCCCGATCCGCCGCAGTTGAGGCGGTTTCGGGCAAATGGCCGATGCCGGTCGCGATCCGGGTCAATGCGGTCGGAAGCGAGTGGCATTCGCTCGATGTCGATGCCGTCGCGCAATCGAAGGCGGACTTCGCAGTGCTTCCCCGTGCTAGCGCCGCGCACCTCGTCCATGAGGTCGCCGAGGCGCTTTCGAAGCCGCTGCTGGCGATGGTGGAGACGGCGGCCGGAGTGCTCGCGGCGGCCGAAATCGCGCAGGAATCGGCGGCGCTGATTGCCGGGACCAACGATCTGCGGGCCGACCTTCGCGTTCCCATCGAGCGCGATCGCAGCGCCATCTCCGCGTCCTTGCAGACGATCGTCCTCGCCGCGCGCGCCGCCGGAATCGCGGTGATCGACGGCGTGTTCAACAACCTCGAGGACGCCGCCGGATTTGCCGCCGAATGCGGGGAGGGGCGAAGGCTCGGATTTGACGGAAAGAGCCTCATCCACCCCAGCCAGATCGAGCCGTGCAACGGCGCGTTTTCGCCCAGCGCGGAGGAGATCGACCGCGCCCGGCGGCTGGTCGAGGCCTTTGGCGGCGGCGCCGAGCGTTTCGAGGGGCAAATGATCGAGCGCATGCACGTCGAGGCCGCGCGGCGGCTCCTGGGAAGCTTGTGAAGCGCTTCCTCGACCGCATCCTGCGCGCCCTTCTCACCGGCCTCCACATCATCCTCAAATCCTTCTGGTTCATTCGGCGGCCGAAGACCTTCGGAGTGCACGCCATTCCGTTGACTCCGGAAGGCAGGCTGGTGCTCGTGAAATTGCGCTACGCCCCGGGCTGGCGGGTCCCGGGCGGAGGGCGTTCGAAACGGGAGGACCCGGTCGATGGCGCGCTTCGCGAATTGCGTGAGGAGATCGGGATGACATCGCACGGCGCCGTCGAACCGGTGCGCGACTTCGACGAGCTCACCGATTTCAAGCGCGACACGGTCACGTTGGTGGTCGTCCGCGACGTTCGCTACCGGCCGGGCTGGAGCTGGGAGGTCGAGCAGGTCCGCGAGGTCGATCCGAACTCCCTCCCCGCCGACATTTCTGCCAGGAGCCTGGCCTGGATCGAGGCAGCCCGCCCGCTGCTATAGAGCCTCGCGACTTGGCGAATCGCGCGTGCTCTGTCATGGGCCGATATGGCCGCACCGAATCCCTATCCCGATATTCCACTGGGCCTGACCTTCGACGACGTGCTGCTGCAGCCGCTCGAATCGAGCGTGCTTCCAAGCCAGGCGGACCCCAGGACCAGGCTCACCCGCGAAATTCCGCTCAATATCCCGATCCTGTCTTCGGCAATGGATACGGTGACAGAGGCGGACATGGCGATCGCCCTTGCCCAGCTCGGCGGGATCGGGGTCCTTCACCGCAACATGTCGGTCGAGGAGCAGTCTGCCGCCGTGCGCGCTGTCAAGCGCTTCGAAAGCGGCATGGTCGTGAACCCGATCACGATGAGGCCCGACCAGACGCTCGCCGAAGCGCTGGAGCTGATGAAGGCCAACCGCATCAGCGGCATTCCAGTGGTCGAGAAATCGGGCAAGCTTGCCGGAATCGTCACCAACCGCGACGTCCGCTTCGCGGAGAACCCGAGACAGCGGATCTCCGAGCTGATGACCAGGGACAATCTCGCCACCGTCCCGATCGGCACCAGCCAGGACGAGGCAAGACGAATCCTGCACCAGCGCCGAATCGAAAAGCTGCTGGTTGTCGATGAGGACAACCGCTGCGTCGGCCTCATCACCGTCAAGGACATCGAGAAGGCGGTGGCCGCTCCGCTTGCGACCAAGGACGCCGAGGGGCGGCTGCGCGTCGCCGCGGCGACGACGGTCGGCGACAAGGGCTTCGAACGGTCGTCGGCGCTGATCGAGGCCGGTTGCGACTGCATCGTCATCGACACCGCGCATGGGCACAATCTGGACGTTGGCCGCTCTGTCGAGCGTGTAAAAGCCCTGTCCAACTCGGTGCAGGTGATCGCCGGCAACGTTGCGACCGCGGACGCGACAAAGGCGCTGGTCGATTCCGGCGCCGATGCAGTGAAGGTCGGGATCGGCCCCGGCTCGATCTGCACGACGCGGATCGTCGCTGGCGTGGGCGTCCCTCAGCTGACCGCCGTCATGGCGGCAGCGTCAGCTGCCCGCAAATCCGGAGTCCCGGTGATCGCCGATGGCGGAATCCGAACCAGCGGCGACATCGCCAAGGCGCTCGCGGCGGGTGCGTCGGCGGTCATGATCGGATCGCTTCTCGCCGGAACCGAGGAAGCGCCGGGCGAGACCTTCCTTTACCAGGGCCGGGCCTACAAATCCTATCGCGGCATGGGCTCCGTGGGCGCAATGGCCCGCGGTTCAGCGGACCGATACTTCCAGCAAGACATCCAGGATCATCTGAAGCTCGTGCCCGAAGGGATCGAGGGCCAGGTACCCTACAAGGGCCCGGTCCGGGATATCATCCACCAGCTGGTCGGGGGCGTGAAGGCGGCGATGGGCTATACGGGCTCGAACACGATCGGCGACCTCCAGGAACGGGCGAAATTCGTCCGGATCACCAATGCCGGGCTGTCGGAAAGCCATGTCCACGACGTTGCGATCACGCGTGAGGCGCCCAATTATCCCACACGATAGGCCATGACTCCCGCCGCGCGCCTCCAGGCCGCTGTCGAGATTCTCGACCTCGTCATCCAGTCCGCACGCGAAGACGGCGCTCCCGCGGATGCTCTCGTCACACGCTACTTCAAAACCAGGCGCTATGCCGGCTCGAAGGACCGGCGCGCGGTTCGGGAACTCGTCTTCAGGGCGATCCGGCGGGCCGCCGAGAGGCCGGCAAGCGGGCGGGCCGCTGTTGTCGGCTTGGCCGAGACCGATCCGGAGCTGCTGGAACTGTTCGGGCAGGCGCGCGGGCCCGAGCCATTGGCAACGGACGAGGCCGCGGCTCCTGCCGGGATCGTCCCGGAATGGCTGGTGCCCGAGCTATCGCCGCTGGTCGAGCCCGGTGAATGGCCGGCGCTCGTCGAACGGGCGCCGCTCGACCTGCGGGCGAATGTGGCCCGCATCAGCCGGGAAGCGATGCTCGAACCCTTCCCCGGCGCCGAGCCGACTCCGCTCAGTCCGTGGGGAATTCGGCTTCCGAGCGACAGCCGAATCGATGATTCCGCGCCCTATCGCGAGGGTCTGGTCGAAGTGCAGGATGAGGGAAGCCAGCTGATCGCGCTGGCCTGCGAGCCGCAGGACGATCGGCGGATCATCGACCTGTGCGCCGGGGCCGGCGGTAAGTCGCTCGCTCTCGCGTCGGCGGCGCCGGGGGCGACGATCCTCGCGACCGATTCCAACCGGGCGCGACTGTCGAAACTGGGCCCTCGCGCGGTTCGGGCGGGAGCGACGATCGAAACCCGGCTGCTCGATCCGCCGAGCGAACTCTCCGCGCTGGAGGACTGGCGCGGCAAGGCGGATGTTGTACTCGTCGATGCGCCATGCTCGGGAAGCGGCACGTGGCGCCGCAGCCCCGACGCGCGCTGGCGGTTGACCCCCGAGCGCCTGGACAGGCTCGTCGCCGCGCAGAGCCGCCTGCTCGGCATCGCCGCCGAGCTGGTTCGTCCTGGCGGTGCGCTCGTTTACGCAGTCTGCTCGGTGCTTGCCCGCGAAGGCGCTGACCAGGTCGAGCGCTTCTTAGGGAAAGGTTCAGCTTGGGCCGTGCAGGATATTCTGGACGGGTGCGGCCGTTTGGACGGCGAGGGCAGGCTGCTTACGCCGGCCCATGACGAGACCGACGGCTTTTTCATCGCGCGGCTCGTAAAGCCATGCTAGGGAGCCGGGCGCGATCGATGGAGAAAGTGATGCGAATTTCGCTGCGTTTTCTGGTGCTTGGGACTGCCGCCACGCTGGTGGCGAGCCCGGTGATCGGGCAGCGTCCCGATAATCAGATCCTTCCGCGATCGGTCCAGTTGCAGCAGCAGGCGGAGGCACATGCCGCCGTCGGCAAGCTCAAGGAAGCGTCGGACCTCCTCGAGACCTCCCTTGCGGTCGATCCGCGCAACCGCTCGGCGTTCATCGATCTGGCGCGGATAGCCAAGCAGGAGAAGCTGTTCGGGAAGGCCATCCGCCTTGCCAACGAAGCGCTCCAGCTCGAGCCGAACGATCTCGATGCGATCGAGGTGCAGGGTGAAGCGATGGTCGAGCTCGGCGCGCTGCCGCGAGCAAAGGAGAACCTCGCCAAGCTGCAGCATCTCTGCTCCAGCAACTGCAAGCAGGTCGCGGCGCTTTCGACCGCGATTTCACGCGGTCCGACTGTCGCGTCTGCGACTCCGCCGGAAGTCCCGAAGAAAGACTAGGACAGGGCGCGCGCGAGCGCGACGAAATCGTCAACGTCGAGCGTTTCCGCCCGCCGCTGCGGGTCGATTCCGAGCTTTTCCAGTTCGTTCAGAGCGCCAGGGACGCTCCTTAGGCTCGACCGCAGCATCTTTCGCCGCTGCCCGAACGCCCCTTCGGTGAGCTGCTCTATCCGCTTCGGATCGACTCCCTTCGGGCTCTCGCGCGGCGTGATATGCACCACCGCGGATGCGACCTTGGGCGGCGGGACGAAGGCGGATCGGCCGAGGTGCATCGCGATGCGGGCGTCCGAGCGCCATTGCGACAGGATCGATAGACGTCCGTAGGCGCCGCTTCCGGGTCGCGCGACGATCCTCTCGGCCACCTCCCTCTGGAACATCAGGGTCAGCGACCGCCACCAGGGCGGCCATTCGACGGTTAGCCAGCGCAGGAGAAGCGCCGTCCCGACATTGTAGGGCAGGTTGGAAACGACTCGCGCCCCGCGGCCGGCAAAGGCCTGCTCGTCGATCCGCATCGCGTCGGCATCGACCAGGTGCAGCCGGCCCGGAAAGTCGTCGGAAAGCTCCGCCAGTGCCGGAGCGAAGCGGCGGTCCCGCTCGACCGCGACGACACGCGCTCCGCGATCGAGTAGTGCCCGCGTCAGTCCGCCGGGCCCGGGGCCGACCTCATAGACGGTCTCGCCCTCGATCGTGCCGGGAATGGCGGCGATCTTCGCCAGCAGCTGCCTGTCGAGAATGAAATTCTGACCGAGCGCCTTGCTCGCCTGCAGCCCGTGGCGGGCGATGACGTCGCGAAGCGGCTCGGGCCGGCTCACGCCGCAGCGGAACGGTGGATCGCGGACTTGGCGGCAAGGCGGAGCGCCGCCGCCATCGGCCGCGGGTCGGCGCGGTCCTCGCCCGCAATATCGAACGCAGTCCCGTGGTCAGGCGCGGTACGGACGATCGGCAGCCCGAGCGTGATGTTCACGGCATCGATGAAGTGAAGCGCCTTGACCGGGATCAGGGCCTGGTCGTGGTACATGCATAAAGCGGCATCATAGCCGCTACGAGCAGTCTCGTGGAAAAGCGTGTCGGCCGGGTGTGGTCCGGTCACTCTCCAACCCTCGGCGCGTAGCGCCGCTATCGCCGGCTCGATGACTTCGATCTCGGCGCGGCCGAGGAGACCGCCCTCGCCGGAGTGGGGATTGAGCCCGGTGATTGCGAGCCTCGGCTCGGCAATTCCGAAGCTGCGCTGCAATCCCCGAAGCGTGGTTCGCCCGCGCGATTCGATGAGGCCGGCCGTCAGCTCGTCCGGGACGTCGCGCAGTGGGATATGAGTCGTCACCGGGACCGTCCGAAGCGTTGGCCCGGCCAACATCATGACGACGTTGGACGAAGCGATTCCGCAGCGTTCCGCGACGAATTCGGTCTGGCCGGGGTGCCTGAAGCCGATCGAATAGAGCTGCTCCTTGGACACAGGCCCGGTTACGACCCCGGCGGCCGAGCCGGAGCGCGCAAGCCCGACCGCAATCTCCAGCGCATCGAGCGAGCAGTGCGCGCCGGCGACGCTCGGATGGCCCGGCCGGTCCTCTTCGGGCGATGGAATCTGGATCAGCGGAAGGCCGACGTCGAAGGCCGAATCGGCTTCGCGCGGATCCTCTATGGTGGCGATCGGCCCGTCCCAGACCGCCTGGATTGCTCGCGGGTCCCCGATCGCAACGAAAGGCGAAAGCTCAAACCGGTCGCGATTGTCCCAGCACTTGGCCAGCACTTCCGGTCCGATCCCCGCGGGATCGCCGAGTGAAACCGCCAGTGGAGTTGCCGGATCGCGCGCCATCGTAAGGCGCCTTAGACTTTGCCCTGGACCAGCGAAAGCACCCGCCTCATCGATATTCGATCACCGCGTCGCGCCTAAGGTCGCGCAGGAAGCGGCGGGCGCGGGCGTTGACCCGCTCGTCGTTCAGCTGGCTGTAAATCTGATCGTAGGTCGGCGCGCCCGGATCGACCTCGTCGCGACCGCAAATGACCAGGATCCGGACGCCCTCTTCGATGGAGCCGAACGGACGGGTGGCCTGTCCGACCTGCATCGGCAGCATGATTTCCTGGAGTGCGGTTGGCAGGTCGCGCAGCTTGACGTCGTCGCTGGAAACGACTTCGCCATTGAACTCGCTTGCGATCTTGTCCGTACCGCCGCAGCCGCCGACAGTCTGCGCCGCCTCGGCGAAGCGGGACACGACCGGCTCCGCCTGCTCGCGGCTGGTGCCCTTGGGGAAGGTGATCGACACCTGTTTCAGGCTCAGCACGGCATTGCGGGGATCGGGCGCAAGAACCTTGCGTTGATCCTGCACGGCGATGATCGAAACTCCGCCCGGGACCAGTATCGGGTCGCTCACCTGGCCCGGCTGCATCGTTTGCACGACCGAAGCAAGCTGAGCGGGCAATTGCCCCGCCCGAACCCAGCCGAGATCGCCGCCGACCGCTGCGGTCGAGGCTTCCGAATATTCGCGCGCATAGGCCGCGAAGGATGCGCCGCCCTTCAACTGCTGCAGGATCTGGTTGGCCTTTGCGCTGGCCTGAGCGACGTCCCCGCCCGGAGCTGAAAGATAGATTTCGCCGACCCGATATTCCTCGGCGCCCTTCGATGCGTTCAGCCTGTCGAGCACCGCCTTCACCTCGTCATCGCTGACGCTGACGGTATTTTCGATTCGCTTCTGCTGCAGCCGGCCCCAGGCGATCTCGCCCTCGATCTGGCGGCGGATCGACTTGATCGAGGAGCCATTTGCCTTGAGGTAGGCGGCGAGCTGATCGGGCGTCTGCTTGTTGTCGCCGGCGATCCGCTGGACGGTCTTGTCGATGTCGCGGTCGGTAACGGTGATCTTGTCGGCCTTGGCCGCCTGAATTTCGAGAGTCTCGTCGATCAGGTTTCGAAGCACCTGCTGGCGAAGCTCCTCCATCTGGTTCGCCGGAACCTTGCCGCCATTGGAGATGGCGAGGAGCGCCAGCCGCTGGTCGATGTCGGACTGGGTGATGACCTCGCCGTTGATGAGCGCGGTCGCCTTCACGACGGAGGGAAGAGTGGTTCCGAACAGTTCCGGATTCTCCGGCAGGTCGAGCGGCCGATTGCCCGGCGTCGCCTCGACCGGCTCCTGGGCCGAATCACTCTGCGCAAATGCCGCCGTCGCTGCGCCAACCGCCAATGCCAAAAGGGCCATCCGGGTGCGCGACCGGAGGTATTCAGAAACTGCCACCACAGAATTTCCCTTATTGCCCAAACGAATCCGCGAGTTTGCCTTTAGCCGGGCCCGCTGAACGCAGGCTTAGCGGCCGAGCCCTTTCAATGCTATCTGGAGCGCGAAAGTGCTGCCCTTGCGGAACGCCCCGAGCACCTCATAATCGCGCCGCCAGGTAAGGCCAAGCTCCAGGCAATCGTCCTCGTAAGAAATCCCCAGGCGATTGCGGACCGGCTCATAGCCGTCTGCGACGGAGAACGGATCTTCGCTTTTGTCGGTCAGGTCGATCACGGTCGCTCCGAAGACGGACCAGTAGCGGGCGAACTTGATCCGTCCCGCCAACCGCAATTCTTCGCGGTCGCGAAGGTCCTCGACGGTCGGGTCGATATTCCGGTTGAGGCGAAGGTAGCCGATTTGTGCGTAGGTTTGATTGCTTCCGACCGTCAGGTCGATCTCATTCCTGCGAACCGCGAGGTTGTCCTTGTCGAGCCGGAATCGGTGCGTGAGGTCGATGAACCGGCCGTAACGGATGTTCGTTCGGCCGACGATATCGGACAATCGGTCGGTGAGACCCGTGCCTTCCGGGAAAATGCCGGGCCTGCGGTTGAGCCGATAGCTCTGGCCAATGTTCGTGCTGATCGAAAGGTTAGGCCGGTCGTAGCTCCAGTCCAGCCCGTAGGTGATCCGCGAGGAATCCTCCCAACGATCGTAACCGGGGAAGCGGTTGAGGGCGAACAGGTTGCTGTCCTCAAGATCGACGGACCGGGCATCCTCGTTCGGGATAGACAGGTTCGGAGTCGGTGGAGTGGCAACGATCTGGACTCGCGGCACGATCCTTTGGACGCCGCCAAGCAGGGGCCCGATGAACGGCCATTGCACGTCCGCCGCGAGCGCCACGATGGCGCGCGTGTGCCAACCGTCCGTGCCGCGATAGATCGGCACCACCGTCTGCTCGGCATCGTCGGTGTGATAGACGTCGCCGCGCGCATAGGCGGTCAAGGTCACCTGCTGGCCCATCTTCGTCAGCCGGCGAAGATCCCACTCGGCGCTGACGAACGCGCGCTGCGTGTCCTGGCCCTCGATCCGCATGATCGCGAGGCTGTTT
>Ga0207657_10000546_pt1 | contig 40221 bp, 40 predicted proteins | sample KBSC33metaG_FD_184316 | JGI IMG/M metagenome (GOLD analysis project Ga0207657, IMG submission 184316) | Corn rhizosphere microbial communities from Kellogg Biological Station, Michigan, USA - KBS C3-3 metaG (SPAdes) (version 2) | ecosystem: Host-associated > Plants > Roots > Rhizosphere > Soil ... | reverse complement strand
CTTGCTGCTGCTGACGTTGAGTACGACGGGCATGGCTTTCGTCGATCTGGGTGGCGATTGGAATGCCGTGGCCGCTGTCGCCATCGCGATCGTGAAGGCGCTTTTGGTGATTCTGTTTTTTATGCACGTCCGCTACAGCAGTCCTCTTACCTGGCTGTTCGTCGGCGCGGGCTTTTTCTGGCTGATGATCCTTTTCGCCCTGACCATGCCCGATCCGCTCACGCGCAACTGGTTAACCCCGGTGGGCCAATAGATCGCTTCGGGCTATTTCTCAGCTCAATAGCGCAGATATAGGGGGGTTTGGGTCGGACTGAGCACAACCGCAGGACGATCGTCGGCCTTGCCGCTCCTTGAGAAAAAAGTCGAGAGGACATTCTCGATCGATAGCACTCCGGCGGTTTGATCGTTGCCATTTACGACGATTCCGACGAGATGTCCGGACGAATCGACTACCGGGCCGCCACTCATGTGGTTTTGCACGCTCATGCCCCAACGAGTCTCGCTTCCGAGGCCATGGCTCTCCAAATAACGGCGACTGTAAACGTCGTAATTCGCAGCAAAATAACCGCGGCGTTGTTTTTCAGTAAGGTTCAAAAAGCCTTCGGATATAATCAGATCCCGATCTTTGGGGTATCCGGCAATGAATACTTGCTTGGGTGGCCGTAACGGTATTAGCTGGAAATCTGCGCGCGCGGCGCTCGTGTCAATAACGGATTGTTCATAATCTCGCAATTGCCAGTGCGGAAACAGCCGATCGCTCGTACCTCGAAGCCTCGCAATAATAAAGTCCCGTTGCTTAATGATTTCATCAGGCGTATGAGCATCTTTCCCGCTGGTCGAGTCGGTCTCTCTCAGATGAGAAACAACCTCAATATCAAACGGGCGCTCACCGTTATAGGCGCGATAGCGAATGCGATCATTCGACTTGGAGCAATCCACAGAGCTTGCCAAGCCGCTCGTAGTTTTTACGTCGACCAGACAAAATTTCATGACGTGGTAAGCAGTTACGAAAAGACCATCCGACGATATGAGAAATCCCGAGCCGAGGCTCACCTGTTGGGGGGTGCCGTTGTCGCCGAAATACTCGACGACAATTCTCAGGGTTTTAGATCGGACATCAGACCATGTGAAGTTAACGCCCTGGCGAGTTAGTTCATCGGGACCGGTGATGAAACCAGCCAAACTCGCCCCGGGCTGGCAAAGCAATAGAATTAGGAATAAAAAGGAAAAAAAAGTAGACACTATGAAACGGCTCAATATACACCGGATCACCGAAATCGTAAATAAATTTCGACATTCGATAGTCTACGTTGATAACGCTGTTATGTTCTGTATATCAATTGCTACAACGAGGTGTCGGAACAATCCTTCAGCTCAGATGAATTTGCCGTTCCGTACATATCAAAAAATTATCCGAGTCAAGGCGACGCGCCGTCGAGCACTGAAAGGCGTAGCCACTATTGGCCGATCGGCCAATAGTGGCTATTTCAAAAACACATAATTCGATGAATTAATCTGGCACGCGTGAATGAAACGTCCGGTTTTGGCGTATGAAATGTCCGTGAAATCTGGACAGATAATTTTGCAGGGTTTTTCTATACGTCAGAGCGCGGGCCTTTTTTCGGCTACATATGATTTGGGAACAACATGGCATATCCGTTGCTCGACTTTACTACATCCGAGTACACCAGGTGAACACTTTGCCCCAATATTGGTACGTTATCTACAGCAATCCGCATAAAGAACAGCAAGCGCAATTTCATCTCGGCTTGAAAGGAGTGCAAACTTTTTTCCCGCGACTTCACGTGCCTGCGACCGGCGAGAATAAAGGAAAGGTTGTTCCACTTTTTCGCAACTATTTGTTTGCCCGCATCGACGTAACCAGTGAGTATCATCTGGTCGTCTGGACACCTGGAGTTCGCCGACTCGTGACGTTTGGCGGCGAACCTATTCCAATCCAGGAGGATGTCGTTGAATTCCTGAAACAAAGAGCGGACCCCCACGGGGTGATTCCCGCGCGTTCGAAGCTGCGCCGTAGCGAGGAAGTGGAAATTTCCGGTGGACCATTCGATGGTCTGATGGGGATCATTCAGACCCCACCGGATGATAAGGGGCGAGTAAAAGTGCTCCTAAAGCTTTTAAATCGTCAAGTCAGTGTTAGGTTCGGTGTCGAATTCATCAAGGGTGGCCGCACCGCTTGGACGCCCGCGATGGCGAACAGCATGCCAAATTAGGTTTGACCGAAGAGTTGAGGACGACTCAAACAGCGTGAGAGCACTAACAACAACGACCTCAGCGGCGGTTGGCGGAGCTATATTCATGCTCTGCTGCGAACGAGGATAATCGTGTTTGCCAAACGCATTACGTGCCAGCTATGGTGCGGCCTGTTAGTTTTGATCATTGCCGGTTGTGGCGGTGCTCCTCCTTCTACAACGATGACTGGATCTCAGCCGAACACGGCCTCCTCGGCCGTCAATGAGATTAATCAATCGCTTTCTCTGGTGGCGGCTCAGTCAGGAGATTCGGCCGATTATCGGATCGGCCCAGATGATCTCCTTCAGATGACCATCTACAATATCCCGGAACAGGACGCGAGAGTCACACCCCGCGTGACTCTCTTGCGCGTGAGTCAAGACGGTCTAATTGTCGCGCCGCTGGTGGGTACAGTTCAAGTAAAGGGCAAAACACCCCGTCAGCTCGAGCAAGACCTCAGGCAACGGTATGAGAAGTACATCAAGTCACCGCAGATCGGCGTGTTGGTCACCGAGTACAGACAGCGTGTATCTGTTATGGGTGCGGTACAGAAACCAGGGGTATTTGAGCTCACGGGTCCAAAAACCGTGATCGATATGGTGGCGCTGGCCGGCGGCATCACTGAAAAGGCGGGTAATCAAGTCCATCTGTATCGCCAAGATGCCGAAGGAAGACGGCAAACCGCCGTTATCGATCTGTTAGTCCTGGCCAATCCCGCCGCAAGCCAGGTCGATCCCAAGGACGCGCAGCTCGTGAATGTACCGGTACAGGCGGGCGATGTGATCAATGTGCCGCAGGCCGGAATGTATTTTGTCGATGGCGCCGTGCATAAGCCCGGTTCTTATCCGATCGGGCGGAACTATACCGTTACGCAAGCATTGGCTGCGGCAGGCGGCCTCGACCCTGAGCTGGCCGACTCCGATTCGATCACCATATACCGGCGACGGAGTCCGACAGATATGGAGACCATTCCGGTGAATATCGACGAGGTTTTGGCCCGAAAGCGTCCAGATCTACAGGTGCAACCCGATGATGTGATAGTGGTGCCGATGAGTTCCGCAAAGTATTTCGTTAAGCGTTTTGTCGGATCCCTCATTGGCGGAGTTTCGGTCGGACAGGCAATACGCTGATGAAAGTACTAGCTCGCTACTACCCGCAATATATTTCAGCTCGACCAACGCCGCCGCCGGCGCCTCCTGACGACGATATGGAATATTATTATTCCGATCGCGAAGGGACCAAGCACCTGCGCGACTATTGGCAAGTGATTCTGAAGCGACTCCGGTACATGGTACCGATTTTCTGCGGCACCGTCGTTTTGGGATTTCTGGTGACGGTGTTTTCTCCGACCCTTTATACGGCGCGCTCGACTTTGAAGATTGAACCGCAAAATCCTTCCTTCACGGGTTATGCGGAGATGCCCAGCGTAAGCAGCGATCGTTACGACTACTACCAAACCCAATACGCGCTCCTAAGTAGCGCGACATTGGCGGCGCGAGTGATTAAAACATTGGGGTTGCAGTCAAATCCCGCTCTGACAACCTCCCGATTCAATCTGGTTTCCTGGGTGATGGGCTCCGTAGAGCGTGTTCTGACGTCCATCGCCAGTCTATTTCAAACACAGCCAAACGGAGGAGGAGGACGGCCGACCACGTACGAGCTGGGTGTCAATCCGGGGTTAGTGGCCCGGTATCGCTCATTTCTTAAGATTGAACCGGTAAAGAATACCCGCTTGGTTGAGGTCTCGTTCAGCACGCCGGACCCGCGTTTGTCGCAGGAGCTTGCCAATAACCATGCGACAGCATTCATTCAGATGATTTTAGAAAACCGCTTCAGTCTGACACAGGAGGCACGCGATTTTCTCTCCAAGAAACTCGCGGAGCTCAGAGGCAAGGTGGTCAAAGCGGAAAACGAGCTCAATGGTTTTCGCCAAAAGCACGGCGTGGTGTCGCTGGAGAAAGGCGAGAACATCGTCGTGGATCGCCTAGTTGATCTTAACAAGCAACTTACGCAAGTACGCTCCGAACGCATTCAGGCAGAATCGCTTTTCCAGATGACACGAAACAAAAATCCCCAGTATCTGTCTGAGGTGCTCAGTAACCCGGTGATCGTGCAGATCAAAGGCACTTTGGCGAATTTAGAAACGGAAAAGGGCCGATTGTCGAGTATCTATACGCCGGAACACCCGCGCCTGCAGGAACTCAATCAACAGATTGCCGAAGCCAAGCGAGGTCTGGCAAGCGAGGTGGGCACGATCGTTCACGGGATAGAATCAAACTATGCGGCCGCGCGAAGCCGCGAGCAGGCGTTGGAAGATGAGGCGAAAAAGCAGCAACAGACCGCTCTGGATCTAAAAGAAGTAGGCGTGGATTACGCGGTTTTGAACGAAGAGGTGGTCGTCAATCGCGGACTCTATGAAAATGTTCTGAAGCGCATGAACGAGACGAATGTTGCGAACGATTTGGCCGCATCCAATATCCAAGTTGTGCAGCGTGCCGAACAGCCGACGTCGCCGTCATCACCCCAGCTGATGAAAAACCTCATGGTTGCGGCATTTCTGGGCCTTGTTTTGGCGGTTGCTTTCGCATTTTTCTTGGAATACATGGACGCGACAATGCACACGCCTCAGCAAGTATGGTCAGCCGTTTCATTGGCAACCCTTGGCGTCGTTCCGCATGTCAGGTCATTGAGCCAACGTTATCATCCGATGCTATCCGAGAATACAGCAAGTAACCGGTTAGAGCCGGGTACGGCGGTCGACGGCGTCGGGAGAGAGATTGTCGTAGCCCATGACCAGTTCTCGATCGTTGCGGAGTCCTATCGCACGATACGAACCGCGCTCATGTTGTCCCAGGCAGAGCGACCCCCGAAAGTGATTCTCTTAACCAGCCCCTGCCCGAATGAGGGCAAGACCGTCACGACCCTCAATCTTGCAATTGCGCTCGCGCAAGGCGGCAAGCGCGTTCTCGCCATCGATGCGGATCTGCGCAAGGGGCGGTGCCATCAACTGCTGCACCGTAAAAATTATCGCGGGCTGGCGAACGTTCTGACCGGTGATGTCGATGTCAAACAGGTCATTCAAGAGACCTCGATTAAAGATTTTTATTTGTTGCCTAGAGGCTCGCTACCGCCTAATCCGGCTGATCTTTTGATGTCGCAGAGAATGCGGGACATTCTTAGTGAGCTACGGACTCTGTTCGATTTTGTTGTAATCGACTCGCCGCCCATCATCGCGGTTAGCGATGCCGCGGCGCTCTCGGTACTATGCGACGGTGTGGTGCTCGTGTTCAACGGCGAAAAAACGACCACGCCGAGTGCTCGCCGCGCGACGGAGCGGCTCGACAAAGTCGGTGCGCATATTTTGGGCGTTATTTTAAACGCGATTGATATCAGAGACCCTGAGTACCTGGATTATCGTTCCTACTACCCGTCCTACTACGCCTCCATAGATGAGGATTCAGGTTCAGAGTTTGAAAAGGCGTAACCCGCCGAAGTTTGCCCAGTGACTTGACTTGTTTAACCGCAAGCAAGCCATATCAATCAATCTGTTTCTAGTAGCCCACGGGCGTGCTCGGCTAGAATTTTGAATGGTGTTGCTGGAGGAATTAGATGGATGTAAATGCTGAGCTTGCCGAGTTTCATGGGCGGGCGGCAAGAGCGACGCAGAGCGCACAACGGCGCCGGATTCTGCTCAGATACCGACGCATTCCAATCGTTCTGCTGCACATCGGGATCATCGGAGCGTCGAACTACTTAGCCTTTTGGCTAAAGTTCGACGGACGCATTCCGGTCAATGAAATTGCGCAATTTGTCAATCTCCTGCCCTGGCTGATTGTAATTCGCAGCCTGCTGTTTGTGCCATTCAAGCTATTTGAGGGTTTGTGGCGGTATACAAGCATTCTCGAACTGCGCAATATTATTATCGCCGCGGGTATCAGCAGCCTGGTATTTTACCTGTTTGTCCACGGCCTGTTAGGTCGGATTGACTATCCTCGCTCGGTATTCATTATCGATACGCTGTTGTTGATTTTCATGATGGGAGGGGTGCGTTTATCACGCCGGCTCCTTTCAGTGGCGCATCGCTTCAAAGGCGAGAGGAAAGTCTTGATATATGGTGCCGGCGATGCAGCTGAAATGATCGTTCGCGACATGAAGAATAATGGCGCGATGTACCGGTACGATCCGATCGGTTTTGTCGATGATAATCCCGCCAAGGTTGGCCAGCATATTCACGGCGTGCCGGTGCTCGGGTCGCGCCACGAAATAGCGAAAATCGTCGAAACTTATAAACCCGATGAATTCTTGCTCGCGATACCGAGCGCCTCGGCGGCCCAGATCAGAAGGATGCTCAATGATGTTACGGCGTTCAAAGGCCCGATAAAGACGCTTCCCACGCTCGACAAGCTTGGTCATGACCGGGTGGGCGTCAATCAGATTCAGAACTTATCCGTCGAAGATCTACTCGATCGTCTGCCCGTGGGATTGGATCTTCGTCCTGTGAACGATCTGGTGCGCGGGAAAAATGTCCTGATCACCGGAGCCGGTGGGTCAATTGGCTCGGAATTGAGCCGGCAAATCGCACGATATCGCCCGGCTCGCTTGATTCTCTTGGACAGCGCGGAAAGCGCGCTCTATGACATTAGCATGGAGCTGCGGCGTTCTTGGCCGGATCTTCAGCAGGTAGCGGTTCTCGCTGACATCAAAAATAGCGGATCCCTGGACAAAACCTTTTCTGAACACAAGCCGCAGATCGTTTTTCATGCCGCGGCCTACAAACATGTACCGATGGTGGAAGATTATCCAGCTGAAGCTTTGCTCAATAACGTTGTCGGCACTCATCGTCTGATTCAGATGGCGCTCCGAAAGAAAATCGAGAGATTCATTCTGATCTCTACGGATAAAGCGGTCAACCCGACGAACGTGATGGGTGCAACCAAACGGATCGGTGAGATTTACGTTCAGACCTTGGCAAAAAATGCCGCTGCTGACGGCCCCCTCTTCGCGGCGGTTCGGTTCGGCAATGTCTTGGGCAGCAATGGCAGCGTTGTTCCCTTATTTATCAGGCAAATCGAGCAGGGCGGACCTGTAACGATCACGCATCCGGAAATCACTCGGTATTTCATGACGATTCCAGAAGCGGTTCAGCTGGTTTTACAATCCGCTGCCCTGGCGCGAGGGGGCGAAATCTTTGTTTTGGATATGGGCGAACAGCTCAAGCTGCTCGAGATGGCGCGTCACCTGATTCGTTTGGCGGGCTTCATTCCCGAAAAAGAAATACCGATTAAAATCATCGGACTCCGGCCGGGTGAGAAGCTACGGGAAGAATTGGTCGCGATGGACGAGATGATCGTACCCTCGGAGATAGAAAAAATTATGCGAGTGCAATCGGCCTGGATTGCAGACCTCGACTTCGTGACGCAGAAAATTGAAGAAATCGAGCGTTTTGCGCTCAAAGGTCAAACACCTGCGGCCCTCCAACTTTTGTGCGAACTCGTGCCGACATTTCGACCGATCAATCCCGAGACTTCCGAACAACTGCGGCAAAGCCGAACCGCCCCCGGTGCGCTCGCTGCCTTGCAAGTTGCCAATCAGTCGATTTGAGTTGACTTATTGGATCACTTGGAGCGCTCGTGTTTTTTCAATTACTCGGCAGTTGTTAGACTCTTTTCTCGTTGATTTAGATTGAGGGGTAATCTGAATGGAACTTCGGCACGAAACCGTTTTGTCGTCGATACAGCCAAGCCCGGCTCCGCTGCCAAACTTGGCAAGAGAGCTCAAAAAGCGGATTCGCACCCGGACAGCAAAGACTGGGATCATCGGTTTGGGATATGTGGGGCTTCCGCTGGCCGTAGAAATGGCCAAAGCGGGATTTCAGGTCACGGGCATCGACTTGAGCCAGGAGAAGGTCAATGCTTTAAACCGCGGTGTTTCATACATTCCGGATGTTCCGAGCCAGACGGTCGAATCGTTTGTCGCAGCCGATCGATTACGCGCTACCCAGTCATTGGCGGCCGTGGCGGAGCTTGACACGATCAACATCTGTGTGCCAACACCATTGCGCAAAAACAAAGACCCGGAACTCTCCTACATCATTGCCGCAGTCGAGGTCATTCGAAATCATATTCGCGCGGGACAATTGATCATATTGGAGAGTACAACGTATCCCGGCACAACGAGAGAAGTCGTGTTGCCCATTTTGGAAGAATCTGGACTTAAGGCTGGCAGCGATTTCTTTCTGGCCTATTCGCCGGAACGGGTGGATCCGGGAAATTCGATCTTTCACACGCAGAATATCCCCAAGGTGGTGGGAGGCATCACGCCACGCTGCGCCGAGACTGCGGTTTTCTTTTACCGGCAGTATATCGATAATGTTTTTTCCGTGTCCTCAACAGATTGCGCTGAAATGGTGAAGCTTCTCGAGAATACGTTTCGCAGCGTGAACATTGCGCTTGCCAACGAGATGGCGCTCACTTGCCATTCCTTCGGTATCAATGTTTGGGAGGTCATTGAAGCGGCGAAAACGAAACCGTTCGGCTTTATGCCGTTTTATCCAGGCCCTGGTTTGGGTGGTCACTGCATTCCAGTCGACCCGTATTATCTGACCTGGAAGGCGCGAATGAAAGGTTGTGAGCCGAGGTTGATCGAGCTCGCAGGACACATCAATAGCCAGATGCCGGCTTTCGTCATCCGTGGTATGGCCGATGCCCTTAACGAGAAACGCAAATGTCTGAACGGTGCCAAGGTCCTTGCTCTCGGAGTAGCGTATAAGCGGGACACCAACGATGTGCGAGAATCTCCGGCATTACAAGTCTTGTTGGGTCTTCAAGAGAAAGGCTGTGAAATTTGTTTTTCCGATCCCTATGTCCCGCAGATTACGATCAATGAAACGAATCTTAACTCTGTCACACTCAGTCCGGAGTTATTGCAGTCAATGGATTTGGTCGTAGTACTGACCGATCATTCGAAATTCGATTACGCGATGATCGCTAGGTTTAGTCCGCTGATCTTCGATACCCGCAACGCGCTCAGCGATTTGGCGCAGCCCAACGTTTATAATTTGTAGTTTTCTCAGGCTCCTGGCACTCGTGAGGAGAGTTGACGGCAACACAGATGGTATACCGGCGAATCTGTCCGAAAGTGGCGCACATATTCCAAGTCTCATGTGGGTTTAACCCGTCAGCTTTTCACCATACAAGCTCACATACATCAGGGAAAATCGTATAAGGTAACCGGAATAGCGGACTTTTTCTAACTACGTCAGAAGCATTTGACCGCAGTGGCACCCCCTTTGCTCAAATGGAGTCTTCATGACTACTTACCAATGCCAGCATTGCGGCCAAATCATGGCGGGAAAGGCATACAGGGTCACAAGTGAGGAGTCCGGCATTACATTGCTCGACATGGTGGTTTGTTATTACTGCTTCGTCGACGCACAGCGGCTTGGGCTACATGTGGAAGAACTCCGTCCCCGGGAGGAACCACGACCTCACCTTTAGGGACAATTTGAGATCGCTTTACCTGTACGCGTGCGGCTGCTGAGCGACTGCGAGCTTCAGTCCCTAATCCTTCGTCTCCTCTTCCGTTGAGGTCCTCTGCGAAAAAGCGCTCGGCAGCTCAATGAGAATTCCTGCCACATATTCGGCCTCGACATCTCTCGACATTCCCGGCGTAAGAGATTCTGCATTCCCGGATGATCTGTTTTGTCCGGCCACTCCGACTTTGCTTGTTCTGGATGGCGATCACGAAATACGTGAGCAACTCGAGCGGCTTTATGTGACCAGCGGATTTTCCGTCGTCGGGCTAGCCTCGGCCGCCGATTGCATGCGGCGGCTAACAGAAGACGACATCGACTTTATTATTGCGAGCATTCACCTTCCGGATGCAGATGCCCTGGAAGTGATCGCACAGATTCATCAAAAATACCCAGCGCTCCCCGTCGTTGCGATTACCTCCGCGGCGGATATTCAAAGTACAGTCGATGTGCTTAAACTCGGCGCCTGCGATTTTGTCGTGAAACCTTTTGATCCAGCCGCAGTGCTCGAATCGACACGGGCGGCTCTGGAAAATTCAAAGCCAGGCATTCAGGCACGGCAGCTTAGACACTGGCTGAAAGGTCGCTTCGAGTTCGGCGATATTTTGAGCCCAACGCCGCAAATGCGCCGCGTTTTTGAGCTGATCTGCACGGCTGCGTCCATCGACATGCCGGTGATGATCGCGGGAGAAGCCGGAACGGTCAAGGAACAAGTCGCTTTTGCCATTCACCACCATAGCGCTCGCCGAAGCGCGCCGTTTATTGCGGTTAACTGTGCCGGATATCCCGACGCGCTGCTGCAAGCTGAAATATTTGGCTATGAGAAAGACGCGTTTGCTGGTATCTATGAAAGTAAACCAGGCAAGATGGCGCAGGCTCATGGCGGCACGTTGTTTTTGGACGAAATAGAAGTCCTTTCGTTGGCGTTGCAGAAAAAGTTGCTCGAGGTCATCGACCATAGGAAAATTTCCCGATTAGGCGCAAGCCAGGCCTCTCACGTCGATGTACGCATTATCGCGGCAACTAGACTCGCTCTAAAGGAGAGAGCCCCGGACCGGATGCTTCAGGACGAATTGTTATCGCGACTGAGCGCTGTACCGATCGAGCTCGCACCTCTGCGCGAACGCGCCATCGATATTCCCCACCTGGTGGAGAATTTTCTGCGTTATCATCCGATGGCGAAAAGCAAGCGGATCGCGGCTGTGGCCGACAAAGTCTTAGGCCAGCTCATGCGCTATTCGTGGCCCGGTAATGTGAGAGAATTGCACAACGCTCTGGAGTGCGCGATTCTGCTCGCGCCGGGACGGGTCATTGAAGACGTAAAGCTCCCGGAAAGCCTGGAGGAGACCGCCGCGGAGAAAAGCAAAATTGCGGCATCGTCGCTTCGGCAGTGGCTCAAGGAAAAGGAAAAATATTATTTATCGCAAAAGCTCGAAGATCTTGGCGGTAACATCAGCCTGACCGCCAAAAGCTGCCGGATCGGGGTGAGAACACTCTCCCGAAAGATGCGGACCTACGGGTTAGACAAAAGGATTTTCAAAGAAAAACCCCTCGGAGAAAAACCAGCTGCGCCTCCGCGCGAACGCACAGTCCCTGCGCCGAAATCAGGTCCAGCGTAATCCGCTGCCGCACGGGATAACAAACTGGGTAAAGCGCTTTGCCCAGGAGGCTCGACGCCATGTACGAAAAGCATTTTAGCTTACGCGAGCTGCCTTTCAATCTCACTCCAGATCCGCGATTTTTGTATACTCATCCGTCGTGCCAGGAAGCCTTTGCAACCCTCTGTTACGGTGTGGAAAACCGTAAAGGGATCGTAGTTATCACCGGCGCGGCCGGAACGGGCAAAACCACTCTCATTAAACTGTTCATGGAGAAAGCGGCGCAGCGCGTTCGCGCAGCGTGCATTCTCGATCCGCATTTGACCTTCATTGAACTGCTGCAATGCGCTCTCGATGCTTTTGGCGTGACACAGTTGAGCGGCGACCGTGTATCCCTGATGCAGCAGTTCAGAGATTACTTACTCGAGCAACGTAGTCACGATCACCGGGTGGCACTTCTGCTCGACGAGTCGCAGGATATCCAAGATGAAGTCCTCGAAGAGTTGAGGCTGATTTCCGATCTTGAGCACGCAGGTTACAAGCTGGTCCAACTGGTACTAGCCGGGCAGTCGGAGTTCGAGCTAAGACTTGAGCAGCCTAGGTTTGATCAACTGCGGCAGCGGGTGACTTTGCGGTCTCGTCTCGAGCCTCTGGGCGAAGAGGAGATCGCGCCGTATATTGATTTTAGGCTTCGCACCGCGGGATATTCCGAACGGTCACTTTTTCAGCATGCGGCGATCCACCGGATCGGCTATTTTTCCAAGGGAATTCCGCGATTGATCAATGTTATTTGCGACCACGCGCTTTTGATCGCGTGTGCCACTAGCCGCGAAAGAATCGGCGCGGAGATCATCGATGAGATTGCGGGTGATTTGCACCTTGATGGAAGCGGTTCGGAATTACGCAATACGGCGCTAGCGCGAGCACCTGATGCCATGCCGCGCGTCGATGCGGGCGCAAAGAAAGCGCGCAGTGCAGATAAATTCGAAGATGAGTTAAGTGAGGCGCCGTTACATATGTCCGTCGGTGGCTCGAGATCAAGCCAGCCAACCGTAGGCGTCGATCTGGGTTCGCTGTGGGTGCTCGCCAAGCGCTTACAAAAAAAGTCATGGGTCGAGCTATCGGCGGTCGTCGCAAGCGTTGCGTTGGTCATTTTTGGCGGCATGTATTTAGCGCGACCAGGGAGTGATCCTGTTTTCCCAACGACCAATAGCATCAATTCGATTCAGGAGGGCTCAGGGCCGATCTCGCGCGAGCTTTACCGCGTGCTCGGGCGAGGCGCATCATGGGAGACGCCAGTGGAGCAGACCAAGCGGAGCTACACCGACATTGAGCGGCGCCAAGCACACGCTCGCTTGGGCGAAGGAAAACCTGGAACCGATCGAGGAAAGCCAGATGACTCCGGGCGGCCAATCAATGGTTCTCCACGACGCGACCGCGTGCCAATGACGGAAACTACCCGTGCGCCGATCGAGCATCGAAACCCGCAAACGCCGCGACGCGGACTTTCTTCCTCGGGTTTCGCCGTGGTAGGAAACTCGTACGTCCGTGAAAAACCAGCGTCGAAGGCGGAGGTCATTGCCACATTGCGTCCGGGTACACGAATTCAAGTAGTTGGACGGACAGGTGAATATTTCCGTGTGCGGTCGCTCGATAATGAGGCGATTCGCGGGTACGTTCACAAAGAGGACGCGTTTTTCGAGCCCTATCATTAAGGCCGCGCATAAAATGAACCGGCCTATTGATCCCTGAGCCGTAGATTCTAATATGAGAGAGAACGAGTGGTCGTGGCAGGGCGCACAATCCTCACCACTCGCTGAGTCTATGTATAACGAGCATTTTGGCTTTACAGAATCGCCATTTAACGTGACTCCGGACTCACGGTTTTTCTTCGTGAATCCGTGCTACGAAGAGGCATTCGCGACTTTACGTTATGGCATCGATGCCCGGAAAGGCTTCGTCGTCATTACCGGTCAACCCGGGACCGGTAAAACCACGCTGCTGAAACGCTTAACCTGCAGCCTGGATTCTAATGTTCAGGCCGCCTGTATCTTTGATCCGCATCTCACCTTCATTCAACTGCTCCGCCTCACGCTCGGGGAATTAGGTGTGCCGAGCACGGGTAAAGATCGTCTGTCGATGATGGGTCAACTCTACGATCACCTCATTCAACAGCTAGAAAATGGGCAAATTGTTTGCCTGATGATCGACGAAGCGCAAAACCTCAGCGTGGAAATGCTCGAGGAACTTAGGCTCCTGTCAAACCTGGAAACCGACACGGATAAACTGTTGCAAATTGTTCTCGTCGGGCAACCGGAATTCGAGGAGCGGTTGGAGCGGCCGGAATTGGTGCAACTCAAGCAACGAGTAGCGCTGCGTTGCCGGCTCCGGCCATTGGAGCTGAGTGAAGTCAGTTTGTACCTTCAGTCGCGCCTGGAAACGATTCACTATAAGCGGGCAAATCTTTTCGACGACGAATCGATAAATCTGATTGCGCTGTATTCTAAAGGAATTCCACGATTGATCAATTCGATCTGCGATAATGCTCTGCTGATCGCTTATACGGCCAATCGTCGTTATGTCATCGCGCAAGACGTTCGCGAAGCAGCGATCGAGTTGCAGTTGGAATCCATAGAACCTTTTCCTAACAAAGCTCGTTTGCCGCTGCAGCAGGAGACCAAGCAAAGCTCTGGGCAAAAAAACGGATTCGAGGGAATGTTCTCTCCGCAGTCTCCATTGGAGTTGTCACGAGCCGCTGCCGATTTGCCGTCATTTCAATTTCCGGCAGAGCCTGACCCAGGCATCGGGAAGCCGGCGCAGCGAACGAGCGCGCAGCCGGAATTCGAGCCGTTCGTCTCGTATATGGGCGAGCGTTCCTCACGAACTCGCATGAGCGGCTTGTATGCTCTAGGGCTGAGTTTGGTGCTGATCTTCGCATTTGGGGGCAGCGCCTTGCTGTATGCGACGCGACAGACCCAAGCGTGGATGCCGAATGTAGAGGGCTACCTGCGCGAGCTCGCACGATTGGGTCATCTTCCGGACTGGAAGCGGAGCGAACTACAACCGGCCCAGAATCGGTTGCCCGCGCCGCAAGCTCCTGCTGCGCCATCAGCGGCCGATGAAAAACTGGAAAATATTCCGGACCGTGCGCCCGTCAAGAATGATCTCGCCTCGGTTCCCGATAACACCGCCGACACGGAGATTCAGGTGACCCCCGAAGCGCGCGACAAAGCAGCAGACCGAGCGACTAAGATCTCAGAAAAAAAGCGCGCGCCTGAGCAGAAGCCGCCGGGGGTGCGGATTGCCAGTGATCAAGAGATCGCCGGAAGAAAACTCGAGATGGAAGTCTACAAAGCGATCAGCGATCGCGCCATTACCGGGGTTGCAATTGTGTCGGTCAGTGACGGCACGGTTTATCTGGATGGCAGGGTGGCAACACCGCGGCAAAAGCTCGCTGCGGTCCGCGCTGCGCTGAGCGTCCCCGGTGTGAAGAGCGTGCGCGATCGCATCGCGATCGACAATTGATGCCCAATCCGAAGCCGTTCACGCTTCGCTGCCCCATTCCCCTTCTCCTGCCCTAACGATCCTTCATTTTTATCTCTAGCACCACAGCTGCGCCATGGCTCCGTTCGAGCAGTCGCGGAGCTTCGCGCTTGTTGTACCCCGCACGAGGAGCAACTGACCTGCCGAGGCTCTCTGCTTGCGGAGCCGCGCGATCGAGCTTCCGATGCGGTTGCCAGGTTCAATTTAACTTGAAAGTCTCAATAGTGTGGTTATTCTAAAGGCATGCCAGAACGAGATTTTTACAACATCCTAGGTTTACAACGGAGCGTTTCGCGAGATGAGATTCGGAAAGCGTATCGCAAGCTGGCGCGAAAATATCATCCGGATATCAATCCCGGCAACAAGGAAGCCGAGGAAAAGTTCAAAGATGTTTCGGTAGCCTACGAAGTCCTGAGTGATCCAAAGAAGCGCAAACTCTATGACGAATTCGGGGAAGCCGGGCTCGCGTCCGGCTTCGATGCCGAAAAAGCGCGCAGCTATCAGCAGTGGCGAGAGCAATCGTCTCGCGCCGGCGCTTCGAGCGCGTCAGGCGATTTCAGCTTCAACATGGATGATCTCAGTGACTTGTTCGGCGGCGCGGGAGGATTCGGTGGTTTCGGCAGAGGGCGGTCTGCCGCAGCGACGCGACCTGCTCGCGGACAGGACATCGAATCATCGATGGATATCGATTTCCTCGATGCGGTGCGCGGATTTCAAACCGCGATCACGCTCGAGCGGCCTGTCGAATGCGATACTTGTCATGGCAATGGGTTACAGCCGGGCAGCAAGCCTAGCCAGTGTCCTGAATGCAATGGTACCGGCACCGTATCGGTAGCGCAGGGGCCGTTGCAGTACCGGCAGACATGTCCGCGCTGTATGGGGAGCGGACAGTTGCCCGGGGAGCCCTGCAAAACTTGTCGCGGCAGCGGACGTGTTGTCCGGCCCGATACGATACGGGTGAATATTCCGCCCGGTGCAGAAGCGGGAAAGATGATTCGCCTTCGCGGCAAAGGCGAGGCGGGAATCCGCGGCGGCCCTGCTGGTGATTTGCTTATTCGTCCACGTATTCGGCCCCATCCGGTGCTTACTCGGGAAGGGCGAGATTTGTCGATGGACCTGCCGATCACAGTTGGCGAAGCACTGCGGGGCGCAACCATCGAAGTGCCCACGCCGAACGGGAGTGTGCATGTGAAAATTCCTGCCGGCGCACAGAGCGGACAACGACTCCGTGTGCGCGGCAAGGGCGTGCCGGCGCACCGACAAAGCCCGGCTGGGGATTTATATCTGCGTCTTATGATTAGAGTGCCCAAGAACAGCCTTGGTGAAGAAGTGATCGATCGGTTTGATCGGGCGTATGATGAGAACGTGCGCAAGGATTTACGATTGTAAATTTCGAGAACAAAATGGAACGGAAGTTTTTTCGTATTACTGAGGTCGCTGAAATGTGCGGGGTGGACCGAGAATTTGTCGTCCGCCTGGAAGAGGAGCAGGTCATCGAACCGGTGGTCCGCAGCAATGCCAAGTACTACCCGCGCGATCAGGTGGAGAGAGTACGCATTGCGAGACTTTTAATGCACGAAATGGGAGTCAATTTAGAAGGCGCCGAAGTTGCCCTGCACATGCGCGAACAGATGATTGCGATGCAACGCCAGTTCAACGAAATTCTACGAAGACTAGCCCAATCGCGAGGGCGCTAATTACGGTTGTTTGCTCGTGATCCCGTACAAGGTTGCACGGCCCAAATTGAGACGAGACCAGCGAGTTCTCCGTCGCTCCGCCGATTGTTCTCTTGACACGATTCGTTAGAGTTTGGTACCCGTCATTTACAACACTTTTTGCGAGAACGCTTATGGAGACAAAAAACATGTTAAGGGACGAACCTCAAGGGGCGGTCCATTGGATTGACCACTATGTTGTCGGAACCAACGATCTGCCTGCCTGGTCGCATTGGGCCATGCATGCGACCGGACTTCCAATCCGACCGATCAATGGCCTCACCACGAATAATAGAAAGAAAAACACGCCGATTTTTTGCTTTATGTGGTGGGATGGTGGCTCTTGCCGCATCGGGGCGTTTCTTCAACCCGAGATTTATCCCTCGGCCAAAGAGCTCGGCAAAGATATGCCGCGCTGCGGTTTTTACATTTGGCCCGAAGATGTCGAGATGCATTTGCGCCGCCTCGATCAGCACAAAATCGCCCACAGCGATGCCATTAGAACTGCCGCCGATGGTGAAGAAGGCACAGTCATCTACTTCGCTGATCCCGACGGTAACCAGTATGAGTTTTGGGCCCCGGTCGAGATGCCCGCCGGTGCGATGGAGATTTGCACCGAACAGAAAGTCGGCCGAATCAGCCATGCGGTTTACGGTTCTCGAAATCTGCCGCGCACGCAGGCCTTTTTCGAAAAATATTGCGGTATGCAGGCGGAACAGAATCCGCGCATTGCCGAAGGTACGCTCGTGTTGCGGATGCGCGCTGGCGCGCGACTAATTTACAAGCTCGTCAATCAAGTCGACGAACGCATTGCCGGGCACAGTCCGTGGTGGGACATGCACACCGCATTGACAGTGCGCGAGCAAGAGTTCTTTCCCAACTATCGCCGGATGTGGGAAAGCTTGCCCGAAGAGGCGGGTCCAAAGGAAAATTTAAACGACTCGCGGGACAAAGAGGACAATTTTCCCGCACGCACCGGTTTGCATCGCAGTCCTGTGGGTTACAAATGGAAAGAAATCTACCAGCGGGGCGATGAATTTTATGACTGGGACGGTCACGCCTTCCATTTTTTTGGCGGCATGCCGATCCAATCCGATGGCTCGCTGGCGCTTTATCAAGGCAAAGAGCAAGAAGAGTATTTGCGTGAGCTCGTCGAATCGCTAAAAAAAGGCGCGCAACCTTAGGGTTAACCTTAAAATCGCTTGCCACAGCTTTTGTCCTGCTTGATCCGGCGTCCTCTCGCGGAGAGCACGCGTCTATTCTCCAGCCGGCGAATCCTGTAGTTAAAGCCTATCGCTTCAAATATACGTAGCCGAGCACGAGTCGCATTGTGGAGCGGACTCTGAAGCATTTCGCGATCACTCTTCTCCTTGTCGCAATCGCCTACCCTTTCGAGCTCCATGGGCAAACCGTTCGGCCTTCGACGCTCGAAGAGCTTGCGGTTTACAACGGCCCGGACCGCGTACAACTGCTCGTCAACGGAGCTAAAAAGGAAGGCAAAGTAGTTTGGTACACGGCGATGGCGGGGGGATCTTATAAGGACCTCGCGCGTGCTTTCGAGGCGAAGTATGGCATCGCCGTAGAGGCTTATCGTGGCGCCAGTCGCGATTTGATCGCTAAGATGTTGGCTGAGACGAAGGCAAAAAAATATTTAATGGATATCGTTGAAAGCTCGCCACCATTGTTGATGTTGATGCGTGCAATGAATCGCCTCACCCCTTTCAGCCTGCCGCACCTGGCGAAATTTGCTCCCGCCGCCAAGGAAGAGGCCGAGAAAAATACCGTCTATTGGGCTACGGATCGAGAATCGTACATGGGATTTGCCTACAACAAGAACAAATTAACCGCGGCGACAGTGCCGAAAAATTATGATGGATTACTGAATCCGGCACTGAAGGGAAGAATGGCTTTTGTGACGACCGACACCGGCTCGCGCACGATTGGCGCGATGGTGCGGATCAAGGGAGAGGAGTTCGTCAAAAAACTGCGCGGCCAAGATCTGACGATGCACTCAGTCTCGGCGCAAGCGCTCAACGACATGATCATCTCCGGCGAGGTGGAAGCGTCGCCAACCATTTTCCGCAATCATACGCTCGTGGCCGCGGCTAAGGGGGCGCCCGTGGCCTGGGTGCCGATGGACATCGTGCCGGCGAGCGCGGGCAGCGCGGGTTTATCTTCTCAGGCACCGCATCGTCACGGCGCGCTGCTGTTTCTTGATTTTCTGTTCGCTCCAGAAGGACAAAAAATTCTCGAGAATTACGATTACGGCAGCGCTGTCAAAGAATACGGCTTCAAACGATGGTACATCGAGAAAGGCATGTCCATTGAACAGCTCGAACGTGAAGGCGATCGCTGGGAAAAACTGTTGAATGATCTCGCGCGAAAATAATGCGCAGCGAAATAATTGGAATCGGCGCGGCTCGCAGTTCGACCCGCGTGAACTGCACTTCAATTTGCGTCAAAGCTCGAACGGGTTAGCTAAGCTGGATGAGAGTTCTTAAACCATCGATGTGCACGATCACATAGACAGTCACAGAGATTAGACAGAGCGCGAGGTAACCCAGCTGCAACCACTCGGCGCGCGCCAGGGTTTTAAAATTTAGCAGCCGTTCATAAAGATGCGGAATCATAGCCAACGCCTGTTGCCGGAGCATCGGCATGGCGGTTAGATCCGCAAGAATATTATAGCCGTCCATTTCGAGAAAATTGAAAGGGTAGAGATTGAGCAATGCACTTTCCCAAAGCGCTAACCCGATCCCGAAAAGCAGCGCCTGTCCAAGGGCCGCGCTCACCGCTTGGGCGCTCAGAACCGCTATGCTACCCAGAACCACTTCCACCATCGGGCCGGCCAGATCCACGGTAATCCGAGCACGCCGGCTCGACATGAAAATATCGGTGACGTCCGCGTAAAATGTGGGTACGACCCCGTGCAGCAAAAAGAAGCCCAATTCACGCACGCGCCGACCATGCGCCTTGCATGCGAGCGCGTGCACCAGGACGTGCAGTATCGAAGCCGAAATCAAAGTGGCAAGCATGACGCCGCTCATCAGCCAGGGCCGCGCTTTCAAGAAATAAGCAAAGCTGCTGGCGTTCTGCTCAAACCGAAGCGCCAGCACGAGAGCGCAGCCGGCGCCGCCCACACTGAGCCAAAAGGTGATGGGATGGAACAACAGGAACCCGCCGCGCCGGTAGATCAGCGAACAAAGTCGATCAGCGTGCGGGACACGCAATGACATGGCGCGCCATCTCATCACCTTCCAGCGTAAGCGGCTGCCCCAGTGTGAGTCCGGCATCGCGCCGCGGTTTAGCTGGAAATCCAATAAACGTTTCGCTTCCAAAAGTCCGCAGCCGTAGAGCTTCGTCAACAGTTGCCGAATCAGAAGATAATCGAACGCGCCGAAGGCCAGATGAAAAGCCCGCCCGATTTCTTCAAGCGAGTGGCGGCCATCGAAATAACCCCACAAAAAATACTCTCTGGTGTTGAGCAACACATAACTGTCTTCGCGCAAATTCCTTAGCACAAACTGCCGTGTCCCGTCGGCGCTCTTGGGTTGGGCGGTCACTTCCCAGTCACATTCCGACAAGCGGCTCGGTTTATATGCCGAGTAAGCGTGTAGACTATCGATTTGGACGATTTCGAAACCGCCGGCATTGCTGGAACGGTTCAGGAGCTCGAGCTTTGCGGGGTCAGCCATCGGAATATTCAAGTGGACCTGCGGCCAAAGAGCGAGTGTTCGGGCGCCAGCGAAAATCCCGTCGCTTCCAAGCCCCAGCGAATGGCCTCCCGCGCTTGATCATTGGTGGCACGCAGCCGTTCGATAAAGACCGTTACGAGTCTGTAGCAGATTCGCGCCGCGATTTCAGGCTCGTCAGAAAAGATTTGTTGAAAAGCCTTGCGGTCAAGCCGCAGCAGAACTGAATCGGTCTCGGTCTGGGCTGTCGCGGAGCGCGGAGAGGTGTCGAACAGCCCCATTTCGCCGAAAAAATCGCCGGTATGAAAACGGGTGAGCACGATATCGACCTGATCCTGCACGTGTTTGCTGATGATGATCCGCCCAGACCTCACGATGTAGAGACAATCGGAATCGTCGAATTCACGAAAGATAACAGCGCCGGCAGATATTTTCTTGGAAATCAAAAGCTCGGCCAGCTTCGAACGAGCCGCTTCGTTCAAATCTTGGCAGAAGGAAACGTTCTTCAGAAATTCCGCAACGAGCTGCATAGAAGCGGTCTCAGGAAACTGCAATGCTAGCCGCGGCGGCGCTCAAATACAAGTTTGTCTGCACCCGCTTTAAGCGGCTGCGGGAGTCAGCTTGAGAAGAATTGCTGTGGAGCGAAGTGTCAGGCCGCGGAGACGTACTTCCTGAGTGGTAGTTGTTCGTCTCGATTGTAAGCTTGCAAGGGCACCGGCTTGAGATCCCAGATGATGCCGATCCACGAAAGTAGCTTTAAAACATAATAGGTAATGTCGACTTCCCACCAGTAAAATCCCTGGCGTGTGCAGCCCATGTGTTGATGATGGTTGTTGTGCCAGCCCTCACCGAGAGTGATGAGAGCGAGCCAAAAGTTATTGCGGCTCTCGTCTCCCGTTTCATAGCGTTTATTGCCGAACAAGTGGGCCAAGGAGTTGATGCTCGCGGTGCCGTGAAACAGGATCGTCGTGCTCAATACAAATCCCCAGATGAACAACTGCCATCCTGTGACGCCGAGATGCGGCAATTTAGATTCCATCCACAAGCCCGAAAGGTAGAGAAGCAGCCCCAAAGCCGCCGGAGCCGCCTTATCGAAGCGGTTCAGCCAGACCAGTTCTGGAAACCGGGCAAAATCGCGGATGCGCTCGTATTGTGTCGCATAATACCGCGTGCACATGAACCAGCCGGCATGGGAACGAAAGAAGCTGTAGTGAACCGGCGAATGCGGGTCATTTGGGGTGTCGGACTCGCGATGGTGATTCCGATGATTGGCGGCCCACCAGAGCGGCCCTCTTTGCGCCGATGAGGCGCCGAGAATCGCGAACAGCAACTGCGCCAGGCGGGACGTTTTGAAGGTACGATGGGAGAAATAGCGATGATAAATGCCGGTGATGGCGAACATTCTAATCAGATACAATCCCACGGCGACAGAAACCGCCGTCCAGCTCCAGCCGACGACAAAAATACCCAGGCAGCCCAAATGGAGAATTACAAAGGGAAGGCAGCGGAACCAGTTGACTCGGTCGACATCGCGGATTCGCGTCGTTATACCTTGAGCGTGATAATCCGCATCAAACCATTGGATCAGAAGAGTAACGAGGAGATTCGAGCTATTTTGTTTCATTAAACGGGGGACAATAACATGAAGCGTACGGCCCTTCAATAAAAACCTGCCACAGCCGAACCACTGGTTAAAGTTCAGGCGAACGGAACTGGCGTTTACATTTCGTCCGACGTCGGAGGAACGCAAACAACGCATCAACCGCCGCCTGGAACCGGTACGGTTCGAGTTTCATCGATAACAAACGCGGTCGAAGTTGCTGCCAGAATCTGACAAAGGAAACGATGAAGTCACTGTGAAAACGCGTGGGACATCGTCGGTGCCTGGTGTCAGCGCTAGCACATCGTTCTTGACGTCTTCAGACCGCGATGCTATGAGCGGCGCAGACCAAATCTCCAATTACTAAGGTTGGGCGCGGCTGCTGTTCAACGAAATGAAACTTTCAGTTAGCGCGGGCCGCTGCCGGCGGAGATTGCTTTACCCGGCGCATTTTGAATCGTCAATCCAAGGAGGAGGTGCGATATGGCGTATACAGTTACCAAAGTGAGTGTATGGGCCGGTGAAATTGCAGATCGCCCCGGCGGTCTAGCGAGCACACTGGCAGCGCTACAAAATGCGGGCGGGAATATTGAATTTGTTGTGGCGCGTCGCGCTGCCGACAAGCCCGGCACCGGCGTCGTTTTTCTCAGCCCAATCAAGGGCGCCAAACAAAAAACGGCGGCTGAGCGGGCCGGTTTGGCCACCAGTGAGAGCCTTCATTCGGTCCGCGTCGAAGGTCCTGACCGAGCCGGGCTGGGAGCTAAAATGACCGAGGCCCTCGCCGGAGCAGGAATCAACCTGCGCGGCATTTCGGCGGCGGCTTTGGGCCGGCGTGCGGTGTCCTATTTGGCATTCGACAGCGCCGCGGATGCGGACAATGCCACGCGTGTATTGAAGAAGACGCTGAAGTAGAGTCACCGGATCCTATCCGGGAAGCCCAGTTCATCGGCTCGTGGGTACGCCGACTTGCGGCGCTACTTAGTTTTGCGAATACCGAAGATCTGATTGTATTGCTCAATCAGCGAGTTCAGGTTAGGTCCGATTGAAGAAGGGCTGAGGAACACAAAGTCCTTTTGAAAGAGTTCCTGGACCCAGGGTTTTTGTTTGATGCCTTTGCGCACAGGAATTCTGCCCGCCGCATCGGCGAGGCGCGTTTGTCCTTCTTCGGACAAAATCCAATCGATAAACAACAGCGCCGAATGCGGATGAGGCGCGCGCCGCATCAGTGCGACAAAGTTTGGCTCGCCGGCGTAGGGATCCAGAATCCGAAAATCGATCGGGGCGCCTTGCTGCTTGTACTCCGTCACGCGGCGCCCACGCGCGGCTATTGCAATCGCCGATTCGCCCGCGAGCATTAGCTGCACCCGCATAACACTGCTCGAACCGGGCATTTGCAGGTCCTGTTTCGCGAGCGTCTGCATAAATTCGGCACCTTTTTTGGCGCCCATCGATTCGAGCAAAATGTTAAACCAAGTATACTCCTCAGTGCCGAGACTCATCTTGCCTTTCCATTTCGGATTCAACAGATCCTGGTAGCTGCGTGGCGCATCAGCGCCGTTCACTTGCTTAGTATTGAAGGCCAGCACGAGGGGCGTCACTTCGAACCCCTGCCAGTATCCGTCCGTGTCGTGCGAACCGGGCGGCAATGATTTCTGCTCGGGAGAAAGATAGGGCGCGGAAAGCTTGCGTTGCTTGAGCTGCCACATCTCCACCGGTGCCGATCCGATAACATCAACGGCAAAACGGCCCGCGCGCGCCTCGGTATCAGCTTTGTTGAAAACCCCCGATGGCGTGGCACGGTACGTATTGGTTTTGATGAAAGGATAAGCCCGTTCGAAATGGGGCATGATTTTCGGATAATCGGTAAGACTAAGGGAGGTATAAAAAACTATTTCCCCTTCTCTTTTAGCTCCTTCCTCGAGAAAACTTCTGCGTTGCGAGCCCGAGAGGCTGCCGGCTTTTTTGATGATCTCATCCGCTGTTGCCGCATGACCTGCATGCGGGGCATAGACCAACGCCGCCATCAGCAGGAAAAAAATCAGCGCCATCGAAGAATCGCCCGGTCTACAGATCCATGCGCCGCTTTTGTCCCCAGCCGACGGTGGAGATATCGAACAAATTGCCGTCCGGATCGGAGCCGCGGCCTTCCGCATAGGTTGCCTCGCGTTCCTTGGGCGCGCCCTCGGGATAGAGCTCTTGAATACGCTTGGCGACTTCCCGGTTGTCTTCAACATGAAAGCCGAAGTGATAAAGTCCCGGCTGGTGTCCCGGCTCTTTGGGATCGGTGGCGTTCAGTATCGCGAGGTTCACTTCGCCATCGGAAAGATGCACCGAACCGTTTTTAGTCCGATACATTTCGGTCATATCGAATACCCGCTTATAGAAGTTCGCGAGCTTATCCGGCTGATGGGTTAGGATGGCGAGATGTCGAAGCTTGGCCATGGCGTGTCCTCCTGATTAATTTCGAGTTCAGCCGTATCATTGCGAATTTAAGCTGTCAATTATCGTTGCCAGGAAGTTAAAATTAATCGTCGCGCATTCACAGTCCGGCAACATAGCGCGCCATGCGCTCCCGAGCTGAAGCGTCAGGCAACGGATCGAATGCTGCACACATATTATCGGTAAGATGCTGCACTTTGCTCGTCGCGGGAATCGCGCACGTAACGGCGGGATGGGAGATCACAAATTTCAAGAAAAATTGCGCCCACGTCGCGCAGCCGAGTTCGTTACTCCAGGCTGGAAGCGGCTTGCCGCGAACTCTGCTGAATAGATTTCCCGCCGCGAGAGGTCGGTTGACTAGCACCGCAAGCCGCTTTTCCGCGGCCAAGGGCAACAGTCGCTTTTCCGCATCACGCTCAGCAAAAGAATAGTTGAGTTGAACAAAATCCAGCTCCTCGCGTGCGAGCACACGAGCCAGTTCGTCGTGTGCGCTTGCCGTATAATGAGTGACGCCGATATAGCGCACTTTTCCCTGTTCTTTCCAAGCCCGCAGAGTGCTGAGCTGGGTGCGGTAATCGATAAGATTATGAACCTGCAATAGATCCATCCTGTCGACACGCAAACGTCTATACGATTCTTCCATCTGGCCGATGCCCGCAGCGCGGCCGCTGGTCCAAACCTTGGTTGCGAAAAAAAGGTTTTTCTGCACATCGAGCTCGGCGGCGAGCGCGCCCGTCACCGATTCGGACTTTCCGTACATCGGCGACGAATCGATCACCGTTCCGCCGGCGCGAACAAATTCACGCAGCACTTCGCGCAGCGGTGCGCGAACTGATTCAGCGGCGCCGACATCGAGGGTCTGCCAGGTGCCGAGACCGATTGCCGCTAGCCGTTCGCCCGTTTTTGGAATCGGTTTGGTGAGGATGCCATTTGCCATGGCGACTTGCTCCTTCCATGGGTAAAGCGCCGCGGCGAAAGCGTATCTGGCGAAATCGCGCCGGGACATGCTTTCAGTGCGCATCACTGTGTTCTTTAGAATAGATGTGAATCTTGTCGACGGGTGATCATGATCCGAGCAACCGGCCATGTTCGCCGTCGGATCAAATGCCCATGCGGTCTTCGGGTTTGCGCGGCCGTTCCTTGATGCGCGGAATGCCGCTCCAGTCCCCGGACATCCAGAATTCCGTCAAGCTGCCGAAGACAGCGAGGGGAATGGCGAGAAACATGATGAAATACCAAAGATCATCGCTATAGTTGCCCAAAAAAGACATCAGCAGGCCGACTATCTTCGCCGTAGCCCCGCCGAAAATCCCGCCCATGAGCAAACGCGGACCGCGCTGCACGCCATACTGGGTCGCATAGATTCCCCAAAAGACGCCCACGAAGAAAGCCAGGAATGGTCCGAGGCAAAGCGCGAAAATCGCGCCGGCTTCACCACCGCGCAAGGAGACTTGCTCCAATTTTTCTTCCTCGGTTTGACTGCCAACGCGGATGTCGCCGCGCAGAACGCGAATCAGATAATAAACGGCACCATGGATGCCGAGATCGGGCCGCATGCCGTCCCAGTAAAGTGCGACTTGGGCCTGAAGTTTTTCGTGCATTTGCGGCTCCGGCAGTAATTCACGGAGCTGAGAGCCGGCACGGAAAGCGACCAATCGTTCTGTGCGCGCGACCGCGAGCAGAACAGTCTTACGCCGCTCTGTCTCGCTCAGGGGAAGAGCTAAAAACGCTTGCTCGGCGAGAGCCGTAATGTCTTCTCCTTCGAGGCTTCGGACGGTGATCACAACGACATGAGTTCCGCTCTCGGTCTCAAAACGGTCGAGACGCTGGGTCAGGTCGCTCAGGCTTGCCGGCGGAAACATGCCGGCCAAGTCGGTGATGGGTGATGTGAGAGGCGGCAACTCCAAGGCACGAGCCGGCGCGACTAAGAAAAAGCTCAATAAGCAGGCGATCAGAGATAGACTCATTGTCATTCGATCGATCGCCGGGCGATACCGTCGAGTGTCGCCAATTCGCTTGCCGCCAGCGGAAATCCAAACTGTTCATTACGCATTCGCAAGCGCTGCTGCGAAACCTCGCAGATGATTTTTGCCGCCCGCTTATAAGCGGTCTGGCTACGGATCAGTCGTGCGAGCTCCCGCGCGCCGGTTTCTTTGTGTCCGACTTCATCATCCAAGATTTCTCGAAAAACCGTGGCTATTCTCGCTTCAATGCCGGTTTTCTTGAGTTTGGCGCAGACCTGGTAGAGGGCACCGCCGCCACCTTCGGTCAAGGTAATAGCGGCGCGCTCGAGCTCTTCGTCGCGCCGTGCGATTTCGCCGGAGCTGATTTTTTCCGAGCCGTGCAACAGCGCTGCATAGCTCTTGGAGTATTTGGCTCTCACCCTGGCGAGTTTTCGGTCTTCCGGCAACCAGGTGAGGTCTCGGGGCGTAATCTTGTTGCCGGTAATTTCCTCCAGAAGGTCCATGACCAGACGCGCATGGCGCGTTTCGTCCGCCAATTTTTCCGTCAGCTCCGCGTAGCGATGGCGATCGATACCGTTGTCAATTTGTCGATGCAGAGCAGCCAGCGCGGCAATGAGTGGTTTGATCGCAGAGTATTCCTTGAATCCCTGCGCTTTGAGCCAAAGGACGTGATCTGTGCTGGCGCGTGGCTTCTCAAAGAAGGTATTGACAACTTCAACTTCCGCCTTTCGATAGGCTGCCGCCAATCGCGCAAGTTGCTCGACATTTTGTTCAATCATGCCGAAGTGCTTCCAGTCCTCGGCCGGGGCGGCGCAGGAATGATGTCGCCGCACCGTTTACAGGTGCGCAGCGTTTCGTCACTGGCAAATTTTTGATAAACCTGCCCTACCGGATCGGCCCGGTAGTCGCCGACTTCCGCCGAGGTCTCGTATACTTGTTCGCCGCATTTCCTGCAGAACCATTTGAAGTGGTCGATCTCGCCAGGGCGGCGTTTGCGCTCGAAGACGATGAACCAGGAATCCGGTTCCAGGCGCGGCGAATGAGGCACGCCGGCGGGACACAACAAAATCTGACCGGCTTTGATCTTCGCGGTGTGCTCCATCCCCGCTTCATCACGGTAAACGAGATTTTGCACTCCGCTCAGCTGCAAGGTGACCTCGTCCGCCGGATCGATGTGAAAATCCCAACGCTCTTTTCGCCCGCTGCTCAAAAAGGCGATGGACTGCGAATCCTGCCATAGCACCCGCCGCCCTTGGCCTTGCTGCTTCACCTCTTCGATGACGTTGTTGATATCGATTGGAATCAGCTCTTTCATGGACCGACTATAGCGCTATCGAAATGCCAGGGGCAACAGCGCTCTGGGACCGGTTCTGCCTTGACCCCTGAATAAATGGGATGATAAGTCTTGAGGATAAGAACTGGAGGTGTTTCATGGCAGATCGAGTGTGGGACCGTTTTCTGACCGAGCAGGACAAGGCAACATTGGTCGGCAAGGCTGATCGTCGTATAGGTTTCGGTGAACGACCAGCTCTATTACTCATCGATCTTTATCGCTGGGTTTTTGGCGACAAGCCCGAGGTGGTGACCGAAGCGATCAAGACATGGCCGGGCAGCTGCGGCCTGGCCGGCTGGAATTCCCTTCCCCACATTCAAAAGCTGCTCGGCAAAGCGCGCGAAGTGGGAATTCCCATTATTCACGTCACCGGGATGGATGGCGTGGCGGTGGAGCCCTGGGCTTTTCGGCGCGACAACAAAAAACGTGCGACCATGTCAAAGGAAGAGCTCGACCGTTTTCGCCGTCGTTACGACATCGTCAATGAAGTGAAGCCGATTCCAGGAGAAACGGTTTTCAAAAAAGTCTCACCCAGCGCGTTCTGGGGCACGCCCCTGATCGGCCATCTGAACTTTCTCGGCATCGATACGATCATTACTTGCGGCGAAAGCACCAGCGGCTGTGTGCGCGCAAGTGTCGTCGATGGAACGACCAACCGGTTGCGCATGATCGTTGCCGAAGAATGCGTTTTCGACCGCCACGAGGCCTGTCATGCGATCAATCTTTTCGATATGAACCAGAAATATGCCGACGTTTTGCCGCTGAACGAAATTCTCAAGTACCTCGATGCCTGGCGCGCGGAAAAAGCCGGCCAGGTCGGGTATGCCAACAACAGTATCGAATATTTGAAAGATCTAGCGATCGGTGAAGAATACAAAGGCCTGCGCTGAGGGACGACGTAATCTCAAAGTTCAACGTTCAACTTTTTCGGATTGGCCGTCTATGAATCTGGAAGCTTGAACCTTGAAGCGATTAGTTGGATTGCTTTTGAAGACCGTACCAGGCAACGGCCAGCACAATCAGCGAGCTCAGCGCCATCGCTTCGAAGCCTCCGTCATAACCTAACTGCTGAATCAGCGCGCCACAGGCTAAGGGTCCGATCGTTTGACCCACAGAGGTTGACGCGCGCGAGATGCCGAGCGCGAGCTCCTTGGCTCCGTGGGGGGCGGATTGAAGCGCAAAAGTCGTCGCACCCACGTTGGTAAAGCCGAAACCCATTGTCATGATTGCGAGCGGAATCAATAGAGTCACGATGCTTGTGCCGCCGACCTGAAGCAAGAACATCGGGATGCTCAGCGCGACGCCGAGCAGGATGACGCTGCCGGGTTTGATTCGATCACAAAGCCAACCGCCGGTATAGCGTCCCAAGGTGTCCGTCAAACGAGATACGGAAACCAGCGTGCCGACGGCCTCTAAACTGATGCCGCGCAGATTGACCGCGAGAAACGGAAAGGCGACCCGAGTCACACCGACGAGAAAAAGAAACGATTGGCAGATCGCTAAGCACGACGCGAGGAAAGGCCATTTGCGCAAGAGCAGACCACCCTCGCGCCAGATCCTCGGCGATTCGGCCTTGACGGTTCGTCGATAGCGATGCGCACCGGCACAGAAGATCAGCAGCATACCGAGAAATTGGGGCGCGGCGTAAAGCAGAAATAGACCATCGGGCCCAAGCCATTTGCCGACCCAACCGCCGAGCAAGGGGCCGAGGGTGAAGCCGATCCCCAACGCAGAAGCCATTTGCCCCTGCACTCTTCCTTGTCGCTCGGGCGCCGCTTGGTCAAAACCGATTTTTCTCAGCGATAGGGCGAACATCGCTTCGGTCAAGCCGAATACGATCCATGCGGCTGTAAACACCGGCATCGCATCGATGAAGGCATAACCGATAATGCTTGTGAGCAGGCCAAGCATCATCGCGATGATGAGCAATAAGCCCGGACTGAAATAAGTAGCCATCACCCCTGACATCACATCCGAGCAAACCCGGCCGACCCCATTAGCGACCAGGGGGATTCCAGCGGTCGCGACGGAATATCCATGTTCTCTCATGAAGAACGGCGCCAACATCGCTGCCCCGGACGATCCGGCCGTCTGGCAAACGGCCGCAGAAACATACAAAGTTAGAGGAGAGAGCTTCATCTCGCGCGCGGATAGCAACTCGTTCATTTACAGCATATCAATGGGCAAAAGCTAATGACTGTGGACAGGGAAAAACGGGCTTGATAAAACGACCCGTGTCAGCAGGAGTGAAACGATGGAAGTTCCGCAAATTCAAATACAGGATGCGAAAAAGAAGTTGGACGAGAGGGCATGCCTGTTTGTCGATATACGCGATCCAGGTTCATACGAACAGGCGCATATTCCCGGGGCCATCCGTCTGCACGACGGCAACGTCCAGGAGTTCCTGCAGAGCGCCGATAAATCCAAAGAGATGATTGTCTATTGCTACCATGGGAATAGCAGTTTGGGTGCGACCGCCTTTCTCATCGACAACGGCTTCACCCATGCTACGAGCATGAGCGGCGGTTTCGAGGCATGGCGGCAGGTGTACGAGCATGAATAAGGCCGGAGTTTCTGGTTCCCAATTTCGAGTTGCCTCAACAAGAAACGAGAACTTGGAAGGATGAACTTCGAGGAGGTTCCATGAGCGTCGTTGTTGGAAGCGGTGATTACAAGTATGAAGTGATCGAAAACTGGGGCGCCTTGCCCGACGGCTGGACTTTCAATGAAGTGGCAGCCGTGGCCGTGGACGCTCAGGATCAGGTTTACTGCTTCACACGAGGAAAGCATCCGGTCATCGTCTTCGATCGAGACGGTAATTTTCTGCGCGCTTGGGGAGACGGTGTTTTTAAAAGAGCGCACGGCGCAACGATAGGTCCCGATCAAACGATCTTTCTGACCGACGATGGCGATCACACTGTTCGGCAGTGCAGCCTCGACGGCAAAATCCTTATGACGATCGGAGTTCCAGGAAAATGCGCAACCTATCAATGCGGCGAGCCCTTCAACCGCTGCACGCATGTCGCTTTTTCGCCTGAAGGCGAGATTTACGTCTCGGATGGCTACGGCAACTCGCGCGTGCACAAATATTCGCCGGATGGAAAATTATTGTTCTCGTGGGGCGAATCGGGATCTGATCCCGGACAATTTAACATCGTTCACAACATCGTTACGGACAAGGACGGGTGGGTCTATGTCGCTGATCGGGAAAACAATCGCGTCCAGGTTTTCGACCCGGACGGCAAATATGAAACCCAGTGGAACAACCTGCATCGGCCCTGCGCGCTCTATATGGACACCACCAGGAATGATCCGATCTGCTATGTGGGCGAGCTTGGTCCCGGTTTGGGCGTGAACAAGGATGCGCCGAACTTGGGGAATCGCGTCGATATTTACGATAAGACGGGAAAACGACTCGCGCGTTTGGGCGATATATGGCCTGGCGAAAAACCCGGCCAGTTCATTGCGCCGCACGGTCTGGCCATCGATTCGCAGGGCGATATCTATGTCGGCGAAGTTTCCTGGACGATCATGGGCCAACACCTGCAGCCGCCGCGCGAGCTGCGCAGTTTGCAGAAACTGAAGAAGCTGAATTGAAGACGGCTTTCACAACAAACGACTCGCCAGCAAGCTCTGAAAAAACCAATTGTCTCGCATCAGTCCAGCGCGTGCGCAAAAATGCCCATGGGACTTGAGAAAAATTTCTCCCGTACTCTACGCTGACCTTTGTCGAACGGGAAGGTGTAGGGGCGACCGGCGGTCGCCCGAAGGAGCCATATGCAGAGCAACGTTACCCAGCAGCGGGTGCCGATCCATGGTGATCCCGGTCATTGGATTCATGTCAGTGAAAGCCCGCGCCACGTGCGCGTATTCTTTGGCGGCGAGACAATCGCCGACAGCAAACGTGCCAAACTCTTACGCGAGGCGGAAATTTTGCCCGCCTATTATTTTCCTAAAGAAGACGTACGCACGGATCTCCTCGTGCCGAGTCGAAACAAAGCCCGGTGTGAAATCAAAGGCGAAGCCTGCTTCTGGTCGGTGCAAGTGGGCAACAAACGCGCCGAAGACGCCGTATGGAGTTATACAGCACCGCTCGCAGAAGCCTCTAGCCTCAAGGGTCATTACGCGTTTGATTGGCCGAAGATGGACAAGTGGATGGAGGAAGATGAGGAGATTTTCAAGCACGCGCGCGACCCTTACAAGCGGGTCGATGTCATGCCGAGCAAGCGGCACGTGCGGGTGGTGATCGACGGGCAAGTTGTCGCGGAAACGCGTCGTCCGCGTCTGCTTTTCGAAACCAATCATCCGGTGCGGTATTACATTCCGCAGGAAGATGTCCGCATGGATTTATTGCTGGCGACCGGAACGACATCGCGCTGTCCCTATAAAGGCGCCGCTTCCTATTGGTCGGTCAAGCTTGGCGACGAAAGATTCGAGGATATTGTCTGGGGCTATATGGATCCGATTCCGGAATGTCCGAAGATCAGGGGACTACTGTGTTTTTTTCACGAGCGGGGCTGCGACATTTATGTCGACGGAGAGTTAATTCCTCAACCGCAAACGAAATGGGCGCGCGCGCTGCGAAGCTGAATAAAATCATCATTTGACATGCGTGCGCTTTACTGGGACGGCCGCAAGCTACGGTTTCTGCCGTCGTTCTCCGCGCCGGACGCGGATTCAACGGCTCTGATCAAGGTTCATCTTGCCGGCATCTGCGCCACCGATCTGCAAATATTTAGGGGCTACATGGGCTTCACGGGCGTACCGGGCCACGAGTTTGTCGGCTCGGTGGAAGCGGGGCCGTCGGAAATCATTGGCAGAAGAGTGGTTGGCGAGATCAACTTCGGGTGCGGAGAATGTGCTGCGTGCCGGCACGATCTCGCGCGCCACTGCGCAAGCCGAAGAGTGATGGGAATCCTCGATGCGCATGGCGCGTTTGCCGAATATGTTAGCGTGCCGGTCAAAAACCTTCACATCGTGCCGGAGAATGTCGGTGATGAAGAAGCGGTGTTCGTCGAACCGTTGGCGGCGGCATTCGAGATTTTAACGCAGGTTCAGCCCCAGCCGCAGGATGAGGTGCTGGTGCTCGGGGATGGCAAGCTGGGTAGTCTTTGCGCCCAAGTCTTGCACCTTGCCGGCGCAAAGGTAAGCGCGATCGGAAAGCATCGGGATAAACTGGCATTGCTTGATAAGGTCGGTGTCAGAACGCTGCTGCTGGAAAACTGGCAGCCGGATCGGTTCGATATTGTCATCGAAGCGACCGGCTCGTCGTCGGGTTTTGAGCTGGCGCTCAGCGCTGTACGGCCACGCGGAACTTTGGTGCTCAAGAGCACGATTGCCGGGAAGCATGAGGTCTCGCTCGCGCCGGTGGTGATCAACGAAATCAAGGTAATCGGGTCGCGTTGCGGGCCGTTTCCCCCGGCGCTCGCGGCATTGGCGGCAAAGCAGATTTCTGTCACGCCTTTGATCGAAAAAATCTATAACCTGGCTGAAGGGGTGTTGGCAGTGTCACATGCCGGAAAGCCCGGCGCGCGGAAAATATTATTGCGACCGTGAGCTTCGCTGTGCTCTAGAGCTGCTGAAACGGAGCTTGGCTCGAATGAACAATTGCAAATGCGGCTCGTTGACATCGAGCTCCAGCGAACCTAGTTTTATCGCGTATGTCAAAGGTCAGGCAAGTCGTCGCGTTTGCACTGGTATTGCTGCTGCCGGCGTGCGCGTCATTTCAAACTGCCGGGCAAGTTCAGGCCGGTCGCCGGGCGCTACTGGTCAACGACCCTGAAGCGGCGTTACCGTATTTTTTGGAAGCAGCGAAGCGCGATCCAGACTACGTTTACATTTCGGAAGACTTCCGCGAGGGAGTCTGGACGTATGTCGGGCGCACGCAATATGCGACGAAACGATATCAAGATGCACGACAGTCTCTCGAGCGCGCACTGGCCAACGATAGAGACGACAATTTAGCGCGGCTTTACTACGGTCTTACGCTTGTCCGTCTCGGCGATAGCACGCGCGGTCTGAAGGAAATCGAGAGTGCCATGCAGGGAATCCACGATTGGCTCGAATACATGGAGCGCACCCGACCGTTTCAAGCGTTCTGGGATCCTCTGCGTGAGATCCGTAAGACCATCGAAAACGATCTCGATAAAACTCCAGGTAAAGACCTGGGCCGCGAGAATTTGATCGCGGATGCCGAGTGGCTGGGAAATAAGATGGAAACCGAGATCGAAAAGGTGCGCCAAGACGAACGCCGACAATACGAGCGCGACTTTGACCGCCGGCGTGGTCCGTCCGTCGGCATTGGCATCGGCTTCTAAAGGAGGAGAGAACTGGCCAAATTTGCGCGTTCTGTTCTGCGGGACGCACTTGGCGTTCACCTGGTGACCGGAATTTACTGCGCAACGGTAAGCTCTTCTTGGGCACTATTCTGTTTCGCGTCTCACCTTCATCGATCACCACGATCTCATTTCGCTAACGACACGGATACATTCGGGGAAAATTAGGAAGGTTGTGGAAAAGCGCTGTCGCTCTATCGGGGTAGACAGGCTTGGAGATGGTTCTGTATCAACGCGGGGCTCTCAACTTAAACCTTTCTGGCACTTGCTTTGCTGTTTGCAGTCGCGGTTTTCACCCCGAAACAAATCTTACTAATCATCCAGGCTCACGAGCCGAGGAGGTCAATATGGCGCTATGGAATCAATCGACACCGGAAGAAACCAGCGAGAAGCCCGCCGCTGAACGACCGCCCGTTATGCCGGCTGCACCCGTACAAAGTGCTCCGATATTACAGCCGAAACCGAGCATGGCGAGCGTCGTGAGGGAGCGCGACGAAACCATATTCGGCTCGGGAGTAACGATCGAAGGCAAAATAGAGGGCGATGCGAATGTCCGCATAGCCGGAAAATTCAAGGGAGATATTCAGATCAAAGGTGATCTGAATATCGAAAAGGGCGCTCACCTCGCGGCAAAAATTCATGCCGGTAATGTGACGATCGGCGGCGAGTTGGAAGGCAATGTGGCTTCGACGGGCCAGGTGAAACTGTTAGAATCGGGGCAGCTGATCGGTGATCTCAAGGCGAATACGTTGACGGTTGCAGCCGGTTCGCGCATGCGCGGCCAGGTCGAGTTCGGCTGGAGCGCAACTGAATCGGCAAAGTTCGTCAATGGCCGCACGCACGATGACAAGAAGATCGAGAAAAACGGGAATGCTGGATGAAGCTCGCGCGGATTTCAGCCGGCGACGCTCGCACCTGCCCCCACTGTAAAGCAAGCATCCTTCAGAGTGCCGTTTCATGTCCGATCTGCCGGCACGTGTTGAAATTCAATTCCGCGGAACTTGAATCACAGCGACTCCGACCTACCACGTGCCCGCTTTTGGTGGAGAGCACACTCGCTCATCCCGAGGCGGGAGAGCCGTTGGAATATCAAGTCCTGATGGAAGTCCGAGACGAAGCGGGCAAACTGCTTTCGCGCCAGTGCGTCGGTGTCGGAGCGCTGCGGCAAGGAGAGCGGCGGGTCGTCTCTTTACAAGTCGAAATGTCTCCGGCGCCGCCGTCGAATTGAGTCAACTCGGCATCGTCTGAATTCTCCGAGTGCTCGGCGATTGTTCAGCCTGGCGTACTTCCGCGATCATCCCACGATCAAGCGAATTATCCGACTGAGGCGAGAATCGGTTTTAAAGCCGCGGCGACGCCTTGGGCAATCCGGTGCATTCCGGCATCGTTCGGATGGACATTGTCGGTGACCAGCAGAAAAAGCGGGTCTCTCGCGTTGATTGCCACCGGTTTTCAGGTCGGCGCGATTCGGAATCGGAGTGATGCAAAGGATCGGTTTCGTGGGCGCTACGGCACGGACCGTAGTGAGGTACGCATCGTATTTTGCGGCGTATTGCGCTGCCGTTTCCGCAGTGCCACGCCGGCCGCCGATTTGCCACGCCGCGCGGTTCGCGATGGCCATTGATCGCGCCAGAACTTTGGCACCCGGACCGGCTGAAGCCCGCCGTTTTGCGGCTCCCAGTCGGCAACATTGAGCCATTCGAGGCGATCGTCAAGCACATCGAGCCATTGCAGTGGGTTATTCTCTTCGCTGCGCATAAGCATCATGTCCCATTAATCCTGAGGTCAGGGATCTGCTCTAGATCACATGCCCAATGCCGGAATAACTTTGGTCGCGAACAACTCGATCGAGCGCATCACTTGCTCATGCTGTAAACCACCGAAGCTGAACATGCCGACCAAAGTATCCGGTCGCGCAATTGCAATCATCTCCCGTGCTTTTGCAAGCACCGTCTGTGGGCTGCCGATCAACGATGTGCCCCATTCGTTCATTTTTTGCACCGTCAACCCGCCAGGAAAATACGGATAGCGCTCAGTGAATTTTGGCAAGCTTTCAGGAAAAAGTTTGTCGCCGCGCCAGAAATTGTCGGTGGCAAGCTGCCAAAATCTCGTGATCTCCGGACCGGCTTCGCGCCACGCTTGCTCGTCCGTCTCGGCCACATAAACATCGCGCACCATGATCGCATTGCCGCTGCCCGGCAGATCAGGGTGCTTGGCGCGTTCTTCTCGATACGCCTGAATTGCGCGCGCGCAGTTGCTGAGCGGTTGCCGCGAGAGCGCGAGATTCCAGCCGCGACGCGCGACCATCGCCGGGCTGTCCGGAGACGTGGCGCCGTAGTAAATCGGTGGATGAGGCTTTTGGAGCGGTAAAGGCCGGCAGGAGATTTCTTCGTAGCCCCATGCTTTGCCCGAGTAGCTGAAGGTCTCGCCGGTCCAGGAACGCATCAGAATTTCGATCCCTTCCTCGAAACGAGCCTGAGCGGTATCGCGGTCGAGCCGGTGCTTCATATCGTCTTTGGGTACGCCGCGACCGAGTCCAACATTCAAACGCCCGTTGGTCAAAATGTCCAGCATGCCGCATTCTTCGGCAAAGCGCATGGGGTCGTAGAGAGGCAAAACGCTGACGAGATTACCCATGCGTAAACGTTTGGTGCGCGGCGCAAGATTGGCAATGATCAAATTGGGGGAGGCGAGCATGCCGTAGTCGGAGTGATGATGTTCGGCAAACCAAGCTTCGTCGAACCCCAGCTGCTCTGTGAGCAAGATCTGCTCGAGCAATTCGTCGAAGGCTTGTTGTTCCGCCACCCAGGGCCGTGCTTGGTTGTAGCTAAAGGTTCCGAAGCGCATGAATCATTTTCCTTCCGCCGCGAGCGTCAACGTGGAATCTAGCATCATGTTGTTTGTTCTTCGAGGCAATTCAGTTTCCGCTGGAGAGACACTTCACCCACGATCTTGCCCTCGATGAAGCCGTTTTACATGCCCAGCCATGTCTGAATGACTCCCGCTTCAAACTGGATATGGACGAGGGATTGAAACAGCAGATAAAAACAGCCCCAAGTCACGACCGTGATTGCGATTGTGGAAAGCCAGCCGATGTTACTTTGAAATTTCAAATAAAGAAAAATAAACAGCGGCACAGTTAACGGAAACCCTAGCAGATAAACGAGCGCAATAAAGCCAACGATCCAGCCGAAAATCCCAAACACGCGCCGGCGCGCCACTTCGGAAGGAACCTCGATGGAAAAATCGATATCCATGGTGGCGCTTTCGCCGGTTTGCTCCTTGCCGCCAATCATCAATAGCAGCTGAATCACGAGCAAAGTTATCAGAGGAATGCTGACGGCCAGTGGAAAAAGCTTCGTTTTGAACGACCAACCTGTCGCTGCAAAAATCGCATAGGCCGCAATCGCGATTAAAAACGTGCAAAAAACGAGACTGCCCTTACGCATGAGCTGGTTCGCGCAAACGCTGCCGACGCTGCTGAATGTAGGGATAAGCGATGACGACGACCATCAGGATCATCAAAGCTACGACGATCGGATGTGTAAGCCAGCTGAAACCGTAACGGGTCATTGATATGAACAGATAGGTTTCAATCACTTTGCCGAGAACAAAGCCGAGCACGAAAGGCGGGCGCGGCCAACCGAAAAGCACCATAAAATAACTGAGCACTCCGAAAATCAAAGTGACGATTAGATCGGCAATCTGCCCGTTCGCTGTATAGCTGCCGACAAAAACCAGTAACAAAATAAAGGGAATAATCAGTCCGCCGCGGATGTAAGTCAGTTTCGCGAGCTGATCGAGTATCGTCAGCGACAGAATGACCGTGATCACATTGGCAATCGCCAGGGTCCAAACCATCGAGAAGGTGAGGGAAAGGTGCTTGGTCAACATTTCCGGTCCGGGCATGATACCCATAATGAGAAAACCGCTGAGCAAGATTGCCATCGCGCCACTCCCCGGCACCCCGAAAGCAACCGTCGGAATCAGCTCGCCCCCTTCTTTGGAATTGTTGGCCGCGCCGGGACCCAATACACCGCGAATGTCTCCTTTGCCGAAGCCGCCGCGTTCCTTCGAATCCGTCGCGCTCTGAACCGCATGTGCATACGCCATCCATTGCGCTACGCCACCACCGGCGCCTGGCATGATGCCGACGAAAACGCCGATAATCGAGCAACGGAAAACAAGCCAAAAATGACGGAAAGTGTCTTTGACACCTTCCATCACGCCGCTGCTCAAATTTTCCGGAGGTCGGTCGCCCGCAATGGAAGTGCCGCGAACCGCCAAATCGATGATTTCAGGAATCGCGAAGATGCCGACGAGAACGGGGACAAAATCGAGTCCGTCCCAGAGATACATCATGCCGAGATCGAACCGAAGCGAGCCGGATTGACGTTCCTGACCGATGGTCGATATGAGTAGGCCAAAGAGCCCCATGGCGAACCCCTTGATCTGTCCGCGTGTAGTGGTCCCGCTTAGCGAAGTGATGCATGAAATGCCAACGAGCGACAGCATAAAGAGTTCCGGCGAGCCGAACGTGAGCACCAGTGGTCGAACGATCGGAACGGCGAGGGCGAGGGCAACCGCGCCGATCAGGGCACCCAATAACGAGCTCATCAGCGCAGCGCCGAGCGCGCGGCCGGCTTCGCCTTTCTTCGCCATCGGGTAACCATCGACGACTGTTGCCGCCGAGATCGCCTCTCCGGGCACGCCGAAGAGCACCGAAGTAATATCGCCCGTTGTCGCGGCGACGGAATGCATGCCTAATAGGAAAGCAAACGCCTCGGCAGGACTCATTTTGAAGATGAAGGGAATCATCAATGCAAGAGTTGCCGCGCCGCCGATGCCGGGAAGGAGCCCGACACAAAAACCGAGGGCCATGCCGACGAGCATTAAGCTGAACGCTTTCCATTGGAGAACCAGAATCAGACCTTCGATAAATGCGTCGAACATTTCTAATTTGCTCTCCTTTAATGCGCCGGAGTTCCCATGAGAACATCAGATAGCGATCCGCAAGGAAAATCGGCGCGACTATATTTCATGGACGAAAACCCTTCAAGGGATGGGCAACGCTGTATCACTCTGCGAAATTTTGTCTAAAAACTTTTATCCGATTGAGAAGCACAGGCGCTGCTGATACGTAAAGAAAATTCTTGTACAGGAGAACTTCATGGCGAAACTGGTTTTGGCCGCAGGCGTGCCTCATCCGCCGCGGCTTGTCTTCGAGATGCAGCAAGCGCCGGGCAAGATCCGCGGCGAATTGCTGATGAAGCAGGTGCGGGAGCAGGTGGATAAAGCCGAGCCCGACGTGATCATCGAAGTCGACAGCGACCATTTCGTCAATTTTTTCTACAACAATCTACCCTCGTTCTGCATCGGAATGGCGGAAGAAGCGCAGGGACCGCAGGAAGATTGGTGTCCGATGCCACGCTATACCGTGCGCGGTCATGTCCCTTTCGCCAAGGCGCTGTATAGGTATGGCGTGCACGACAAATTTGATCTCGCCGCAGCGCACGAGCTAAGACTCGATCATTCGTTGACGGTGCCGCTGCATTTTCTCAATCCGAGCATGCGTCTTCCGGTGGTGCCGATCTATACGAACGGGTTTGCGTCGCCGCTGCCGCTTGCCACGCGCTGCGTGGCACTAGGGCGCATGGTGCGCCGGTTTATTGAGGCGTGGGAAGGTAACGAGCGCGTCGCATTGATCGCCAGTGGCTGTTTCGCCATGGATGTCGGCGGACCGCTGCGTGGCTGGATCGATACGGAATGGGCAGAAACGATTTCGCAGCTGCTTGTGCGCGGGCAGTATCAAACCCTGGCGCGACGCGCGACCGAAGAGCGCATCAACGCCGCTGGAAACAATAGCGGGGAGCTTTTAAACTGGATCACGGTTGCAGGTGCCGTGGGTAAAACAAAGCCACTGTTTCTCGAGGGCGATGAGGGCAATGGATACGCGGTGTGGAAATTCGAATGACTTAGCGGCGAGATTCTCGCTGACGCCAAGTTCGGGTGAAACTACGCTGATGGCCGGTCGCGAATCCCTCGATACGCGCTTCGCGCTACTCGGGAAATCGGCTCATCCGACTTCTGAGAAGGCAGCGCGCACCGCTGCTGTACCGAAGGATTAAACGGCGAGTGGTTCACACGCGCAGAGGAACAGTTATTTAAAGCGTGGTGCAACGTGAGCGTGTATCAGGTCAATAAGCTGCTGTATCTCA
>Ga0207657_10000544_pt1 | contig 40294 bp, 20 predicted proteins | sample KBSC33metaG_FD_184316 | JGI IMG/M metagenome (GOLD analysis project Ga0207657, IMG submission 184316) | Corn rhizosphere microbial communities from Kellogg Biological Station, Michigan, USA - KBS C3-3 metaG (SPAdes) (version 2) | ecosystem: Host-associated > Plants > Roots > Rhizosphere > Soil ... | reverse complement strand
GGAGAAGGCCCAGCTGCTCGAGAACGAGAAGAAGCAGGTCGAGGCGAAGAATATCGAGATCGAGATGGCGCGCCGCGCCGTCGAGGAGAAGGCCGAGCAACTCGCCCTCACCTCCAAGTACAAGTCCGAATTCCTCGCCAACATGAGCCACGAGCTGCGGACGCCGCTGAACTCGCTGCTGATCCTCTCCAAGCTGCTCGCCGACAACCCGCAGGGCAATTTGAACGACAAGCAGACCGAGTTCGCCCGCACCATCCACTCGGCAGGCTCGGACCTGCTCTCGCTCATCAACGACATCCTCGATCTCTCGAAGATCGAATCCGGCACGGTGTCGATCGAGGTCGGCGAGATGCCGCTGAGCGTCTTGAAGCAGCATATGGAGCGGACCTTCCGCCAGCTCGCCGCGGACAAGAATCTCGATTTCAACGTCGAGTTCGGCGACACGCTGCCGGCCGCGATCCGCACCGACGAGAAGCGCCTCCAGCAGATCGTCCTCAACCTCCTCTCCAACGCGTTCAAGTTCACCGCGCACGGCAGCGTCACCCTCGAGGTCAAGACCGCGACCAAGGGCTGGAGCCCCAACCACCCGGTGCTGCGCGGCGCCGAGACCGCGATCGAGATCGCCGTCACCGACACCGGCATCGGCATCCCGGAAGACAAGCAGAAGCTGATCTTCGAGGCGTTCCAGCAGGCGGACGGCACGACCAGCCGCAAGTACGGCGGCACCGGCCTCGGTCTCTCGATCAGCCGCGAGATCGCGCGGCTGCTCGGCGGCGAGCTGCAGGTCCGCTCGAAGCCGGGCGAGGGCTCGACCTTCACCCTGTTCGTGCCGCTGCAGACCGCCGCCCCGGCGGCGTCGCTGCCGGGCGCGACCGCCCGCTACGACAATACCGGCGCGACGGTGCCCAATGCGCTGCCGACCGGATTCGAGGTGATCGACGACCGCGACGCGCTCGGCGACGATCCGTTCGTCCTCATCGTCGAGGACGACCCGACCTTCGCCTCGATCCTGCTCGAGATCGCCCACGGCGCCGGCCTCAAGGGCGTCGTGTCCACGGCGGGCGCGGGCACGCTCGCCATGGCGCGCAAGCTCCAGCCGGACGCGATCACCCTCGATCTCGGCCTCTCCGACATCGACGGATTCGTTTTGCTCGACCTGTTGAAGCACGACCCGCAGACAAGCCACGTGCCGATCCACGTCATCTCCGGCGCCGATCGGTTGAAATCGGTGATGGACATGGGCGCGTTCGGCGTCACCGAGAAGCCGGCCGAGCGCGAGGCGCTGACGCGCGTGTTCCGCGACCTCGCCGAGCATATCAAGTCGGCGGCGCCCCTGCTGGAGATCGTTGCGGACGGCGAGGCCGCGCCCGTCACCCGCGGCGTGCCGGAGCTGGGCGGGGCCAAGATCCTCATCGTCGACGACGACATCCGGAACATCTACTCGCTGACGAGCGTCCTTGAGAGCTACGACGTGGAAGTCCTCCACGCCGAGCGCGGCAAGGACGGCATCCTCATTCTCGAGCAGACTCCCGGCATCGACATCGCTCTCATCGACATCATGATGCCGGAGATGGACGGGTACGAGACGATGCAGCAGATCCGCCAGCGCGACCAGCTCGCCGAGCTGCCGCTGATCGCCGTCACCGCGAAGGCGATGAAGGGCGACCGGCAGAAGTGCCTCGACGCCGGCGCCTCCGATTATATCGCCAAGCCCGTCGACATCGACCTGCTGCTCGCCTTGCTCCGCGTCTGGGTGGCGCGGGCGCGCGCGGGCGCCGGGGCGACGACGCGCGCTCTCGAAACGGCGGCCGCGGAGTAGGTGTGAGCCAGCGACGCCCCAAGGCCAAGGCGGCCGACGCGCCGCCCGGGCTCCTCCCGCTCCCGGAAGGCGAGGCGGACGAGCGGCCGCGCGTCCTCGTCGTCGACGACGACGAGCGCAACCTGCTCGCCATCCGCACCGTGCTCGAGGATGTCGGCGAGGTGGTCGTCGCCCGCTCGGGCGAGGAGGCGCTGCGCCACCTCCTCAAGGGCGAGTTCGCGGTCATACTGCTCGACGTCTACATGCCGGGCATGGACGGCTACGAGACCGCCCAGATCATCCGCTCGCGCGAGCAGACCAAGCGCATCCCGATCGTCTTCCTCTCGGCGGTGAACAAGGAGACCGAGCACCTGCTGCGCGGCTATTCGATGGGCGCCGTCGACTATGTGTTCAAGCCGGTCGATCCGGTCGTCCTGCGCTCGAAGGTGGCGGTGTTCGTCGACCTGTTCGCGATGACGCGCGAGATCCAGCGCAAGGCGAAGCAGGAGCAGGCCCTGCTCGACGCGAACCTCAAGGCCAATGCCGAGCGGCTCAAGGCCGAGCAGGAGCTGCGCCGCGCCGAGCAGCGGCAGGCGGCGATCATCCAGTCGCTGCCCATCATCCTCTATCTCGAGCCGCTCGACGCCGATCCGCGCTGGCCGGCTTTCATCAGCGGCGACCTCGTCGCGATGACCGGCTACGAATACGCCCATGTCGCCGAGCACCCGACGCTCTGGGCCGAGCGGCTGCACGAGGAGGATCGCGACCGCGTCCTCGCCGCGCTGGAGATGCGCAAGGCGACCGGCCGCTTCTCGGTCGAATATCGGTGGCAGTGCGCCGACGGCAGCTGGAAGCATTTCCACGACCAGGCCGTGCTGCTGCGCGACAGCGCCGGGCAGCCGGTCGAGTTCGCCGGGACGCTGACCGACGTCACCGAGCGCCGTTCGCTCGAAAGCGAGCTCGTCCAGGCGCGCAAGATGGACGCGATCGGCAAGCTGACCGGCGGCATCGCGCACGACTTCAACAATTTGCTCGCCGCCGTGCTCGGCGGCCTCACCCTGATCGAGCGCCGCCTCCCGCTCCAGGAAGACCAGGCCAAGATCCTCACCATGACCCGCCGCGCGGCCGAGCAGGGGTCCGACCTGGTGGGCCGCCTGCTCGCCTTTGCCCGCCGCCAGCAGCTCGCGCCGGCCTGCATCGGCATTCCGGAGCTCTCCGCCGCCGTGTCGGATCTGCTCGCCCACACGCTCGGCGGCCTTGTCGCGCTCGACTGGCGGGTGGGCGACGACCTCTGGTGCGCCTTCGCCGACCAGTCGCAGCTTGAGCTCGCGCTGATGAACCTCATCATCAACGCCCGCGACGCGATGCCGGACGGCGGCACCATCTCGGTCGAGGCGGCGAACCGCACGATCGGTTCCGGCACCGAGGGGCTGGCGCCGGGCGATTATGTCGTCCTCACGGTGACCGACACCGGCTGCGGCATCGCGCCCGAAATGCTCGAGCAGGTGATGGAGCCCTTCTTCACCACCAAGGAGGTCGGCAAGGGCACCGGCCTCGGCCTGTCGATGGTCTACGGCTTCGCCCGCCAGTCCGGCGGCGCGTTCCGCATCGAGAGCGAGGTCGGCGCGGGGACGCGCGCCCAGATCTGGCTGCCGCGCGCGCCCGAGATGGCGGTGGCGGACGATCCGGCGGCGGGCGCGCGGCGCACCGCGCGGGTGCGGCCGCTCAAGGTCCTCCTCGTCGACGACCATGACGGCGTGCGCACCACCACGGCCGCCTTGCTGCGCGACCTCGGCCACAGCGTCGTCGAAGCCTCCGACGGCGCCGGCGTTCTGTCGCTGCTGCGCACGGACCCCAATTGCTGCGAGCTGCTCATCACCGATTATGCGATGCCGCACGTCTCGGGCGCCGAGGTGATCCGCCAGGCGCGCGCGTTGCGCCCCGGCCTGCCGGCCGTGATCATCACCGGTTATGCCGACGCGCAATCCATTTCCCGGCGGCCCGAGGACGTCCTCGTCCTCGCCAAGCCGTTCACGGCCGATCAGCTCACCGGCGCCATCGCCGCGTCCGTGCCGGAGGCGCGGGTGACCGAGGCGCCGCCGGTGCCGCAGGTCGCCACCGCCGGGGCCTGAGGCCCGACCTCACTCCCCGATCAGGTGCAGCGCGATCGTGCGCCGGTGGGGGCGGCGGCGGTGCTCGAACAGGTAAATGCCCTGCCAGGTGCCGAGCGCGAGGCGGCCGCCGATCAGCGGGACGGCAAGCTGCGTCTGGGTCAGCGCCGCGCGCAGGTGCGCCGGCATGTCGTCCGGCCCTTCGTCGTCATGCGCATAGGCCCGCGGGTCCTCGGGCGCGATGCGCGCGAAGTAGCGCTCCAGGTCGGCGCGGGCGGCGGGGGCGGCATTCTCCTGGATCAGCAGCGAGGCCGACGTGTGGGTGCAGAACAGGGTGAGGAGGCCTTCCTCCATCTCCCGCGACTGGACCCACCGCTCAACCTCCGGGGTGATCTCGTGCAGGCCCTGCCCCGGCGTGTCGATCGCCAGCCGTCCCGTCGCCTGTCGCATCAGCCGAGCAGATGCTTCTGGACCTTGCCCGCGGCGGTGCGTGGGAAGTCGGCGACGTAATGGAAGCTCTCCGGGACCTTGTAGGCGGCCAGCCGCGTGCGGCAGAAGGCCTCCAGCTCGTCGGCGCGGGGCTGCCGGCGCCCGGCGGCGATCTGGACGAAGGCGCGGCCCACCTCGCCCCAGCGGGGGTGGGGCGCGGCGACGACCGCCGCCTCCGCGACGGCGGGATGGGCGGCGAGCACGGCCTCCACCTCGATCGGGTAGACATTCTCCCCGCCGGAGATGAACATCTCCTTCCGCCGGCCTTCAATGTACCACCTCCCGTCCGGGTCCCGCCGGGCGAGGTCTCCGGACCGGAGCCACCCGTCTTCGGTGAAGGCGGCCCGGCTTCCTTCCGGATCGTTCCAATAGCCCGGCGTGAGTCCCGGCCCGGAGAATTGCAGTTCCCCGACGGTCCCTTGGGGAACCTCCCTCCCGTCCTCCCCCACAACCCGCGCCCCGACGAGGAGCTGCGGCCGCCCGACCGACAGGGGGTGCGTCCAGGCGTCGCCGGGCGAGGCGAGGAAGGCGGTGGGGCCCGTCTCCGTCATCCCCATGCCCGCGCAGATCCGGATGCCGAGCGCCCGCGCCTGCGCCGCGACCTGGCCCGGCAGCGGCGCGCCGCCGCAGCCCCAGTGGCGCACATGGCCGAGCGGCGCCGCGGCGAAGCGGGGATGGTCGAGCAGCGCCTGGTAGACGGTCGGCACCGCGAAGAAGGTGTCGAGCCGCCGCGCCTCGAGCAGCGCGACCACGGCCTCCGCGTCGAATCGGGGCAGGACGATCACCCGTCCGCCCTGGAACAGGGTCGGCAGCGTGTGGAGGTTGATTCCGGCGGTGTGGAAGAGCGGAAGGAAGTTCAGAGTGGTGTCGCTGGACGAGAGATCGATCGCCGAGCCGATGTTGACGTGGTTCGCGAGCGCCATGCGGAAGGTGTAGATCACCCCCTTCGGCCGCCCGGTGGTCCCCGACGTGTAGAGCAGGTACCAGATGCCGTCCGCCGGCCAGATCGAGCGCCCGGCCAGGGGCTCCGCCACGGCGAGTAGCGGCTCGTACTCCCGGTCCAGGAGGATCGCCGGCGGAGGCGCCGGCAAAGCGGCGGCGAGCCCCTCGTCCTCCGCGCCCACGAACAGCAGGGCCGGCCCGGCGTCGGCGACGAGCGCCGCGAGCTCGGCCGGCGGCATGCGCCAGTTGAGGGGGACGAGGATGGCACCGAGCCTCGCGCAGGCGAACAGCAGCTCGAAAAAGGCGATGCGGTTGCGGCACAGTACCGCCACCCGGTCCCCCTCGCTTATGCCGCGGGCGGCGAGGAGCCCCGCCGCGCGGGACGCGCGGGCGTGAAGCTGGGCGTAGGTGAGGGTCCGCCCGCTCGCGAGCTCTTCGAACGCGACCGCCGCGCCGGCGAGCTCCGAGCGGCGGGCGAGCAGGTCGGGCAGCGCGTTCAGCACGGCCGCCGCCGGGAGCAGGGGCGCACCGATCGCGTCACCGCCGCCGCAGCCCTTCGGAGACCATCTCGATAGCGATGTCGGCGACCCGCTTCGGCGACGGCTTCTGCTCCCACACGCCGTAGCGCATGCCGAGGAACACGCTCATCCCGATCAGCGCCCAGGCCCGCGCCTCGTCCGTCTCGTCGGCGTCCCCGGAGCCGCCGCTGATCTCGAGCCGGCTGCGCGCCCTCTCGAGGTTGCGGCGATAGGCCTCGACGAAGCTCAGATAATGATCGCGATAGGCGTCGGGCGCGACGAACTGCGCTTCCTCGACGATGCGGTAGAGTTCGGGATGCTCGCGCGCGAAGGCGATGAATGCCTCCAGCCCGAGCCGCTCCGCCGAGATGCGGTCCCGCGCCTCCTTCACCGCCTCGGCGACATGGGCGCGGGTGGCGCGGCTCATCTCGCGGACGAGGGCGCGAAAGACCTCCTCCTTGGAGTTGAAGTAGGTGTAGAAGCTGCCGAGCGCGACGCCGGCGCGCTGGGTGATGCCGGTGATCGCCGCGTCGTGGAAGCCACGCTCGCCGAACTCGGCCGCCGCGGCGTCGATCAGCTTGCGGACCGTCTTGCGTCCGCGCTCGGTCCTCGGCTCCTTGTCCGCCCCGGCGGCCGCTTCACCCGAAATCGCCATGCGTCCCCTCCCAGCGGACCCGGAAGTTGAACCGGTTTTCATGTGCCTGCAAGAGGCGCTGCTAGCGCCCTGCAGCCTGCTTGAGGCGCTGCTTGAACTGCGGGTCGGGGAGCACGCGGTACCAGGCCTCGATGAGGCAATAGGCGCCGAAGATACCGAGGCCGGACGCGACGGCGAAGCGGAGCGGGCCGGAGAGGAAGCGGAGCGCATCGCCGAGCCCGCCGGCTTCGCTGGCGCTGCGGTCGGTTCCGGAGCGGTAGAGCATCCAGGCGACGGTCGCGAAGACGGCGCCGCGGGCGAGATAGCCGGCGCAGCCCGCGGCGAGCACCCACCAACTCTCCCGGACGTCGGGCCGGAGGTGGCAGACGAAGCGCCGTCGCGCCGCCTTCACGCACTGCCCCACCGCCACGGCGGCGCAGACCGCCGCCGCGAGGAGGAGCAGCCAGTCGCCGAATGGCATGTGCAGCGCCATCGCCGCGCCGCCTTCGGCCTTGCGGCTCGATCCGGCGCCGCCATGCGACCAGCCCAGCGCCAGCTTCGCCGCGGTCAGCGCGAGGCCGAGATGGATGACGCCGCTGCCAGCGCCGCCCGCCCGCACCGCAAGGCCCTTCCACTCCCGGCCGCGGCGTTCGAGGTCGAGGCCCGCATCGGCGAGCCGCCAGATGCCGTAGGCCGCGAAGCCGAGCGCCATCAGCGCAAGGACGACGCGCCCGCCGCCCGTGCCGAGATAGGCGAGCGCGTTTCCCGCATCCTCCTCCCGCCCCACGCGGAGTGCGAGATAGGCGACGAGGCCGTACATCAGCCCCCGCGCGGCGAAGCCGATGCGGGTGAAGGCGAGGAAGCGCGGCTTGGCCCCCGGCACCCCGTCAGGCCTTCGCCTGCGCGATATAATCGTCGATCGCGGTGGCGAGGACGGCGAGCGGAACGGCGCCGGCGCGGATCACCGCATCGTCATAGTCGCGCACGTCGAAGCGGACCCCGAGCGCCGCCCGCGCCTTCTCGCGCAGCCGGACGATCTCGGTGTGGCCGACCTTGTAGCCGCAGGCCTGGCCGGGCGAGGCGCAATAGCGGTCGATCTCGCTGGTGCAGGCGGCGCGCGAGCGGCCGGTGGTGGCCAGCATATAGTCGATCGCCTGCCCTCGACTCCACTTCTTGGCATGGAGGCCGGTGTCGACGACGAGGCGGGACGCGCGGAAGCGCAGCGCCTGATAGGCGCCGACCTGGCCGAACGGGTCGTCCTTGTAATAGCCGAGCTCGTCGACGAGCTGCTCCGAATAGAGAGCCCAGCCCTCGGTATAGGCGTTGAAACCCATCAGCGAGGCGATCAGCGGCACGTCCTCGCGATGCTCGGCCACATAGGCGCCCTGCCACGTGTGGCCCGGCAGGCCTTCGTGGGCGGAGAGCGAGGGGATGGTGAATCTGGGCCAGTTCGAGGTCGACTTGAGGTTGATGTAGTAGATGGCCGGCCGCTTCCCGTCCAAGGAGGCGAAGTTCATGTAGCCGAGCGAGGCGCCGGCCTCGATGTCAGTCGGCACCCGTTTCACCTGGAGCGGCGCCGCCATCTGCATCCGCGACACGAGCGGCAGCATGGTACGCAGCTGCGCGATCTTCGATTCGACATAGGCGACGGCTTCGCGCTTGCCGGCGTCGGTGTCGGGGAAGAGCTGGCGCGGATCGCGGGTCAGCGCCTGCAGCCTTTCGCCGACGCTTCCCTGCGTCATCCCCTGGGAGCGCAGGACGGCGTCCATCCGCGCGTCGAGGTCGCGTCCCTGGTCGAGGCCCATCTGGTGGATCTCTTCCGGAGTGCGGGCGGTGCTGGTCGAATATTCGAGCAGCCAGCGATAGTATGCCGGCCCCTGCGGCAGCTTCCAGACGCCCGCATCCGGACGCGCGCGGCGGCGCAGCCCGGCAAGCGCCGCGATCTGGCGGTCGAGCGCGGGATAGACGGAGCGGGTGACGATCGCCTCCGCTCTGGCCGCCCAGTTGCCGGGGATGCCGTGCGCCGCGGTGCGGCCCGTCAGCGAGGTGACCATCCGCGCCTTCGCCGGCGGCGTCGCGCGCAGGTCGCGCAGCTGCCCGAGCGCGGTGTCGAGGAGGAAATCCGGTGGGACGACGCCCAGGCCGGCGTCGTGGAGCGCCTGCTGGGTTTCCTGGTCGAGCGCGAGCGCAAAGGCCGCGAGGCGAGCGAGATAGGCTTCGGCATCGGCGCGGTTCTCGACGCGATGGATCGAGTCGAGGAATTCGGGGACGTTCTGGTAGGCGCCGTCCTGCTGGCTGATCACGTAAGGGTTGCCGCCCCCGAAATCGCCGATGCTCCCATAGGGGAAGCGGGCGCCCTGGGCGGCGTTTGCGAGCGACCAGGCGACGCTGTCGTAGACGAGCTTGTCGTGCGCCTTGAGCGCGGTCCGGTTGACCTGCGCAAGCATCCGCCGGTGCTTGGGGATGTCCGCGACCGTGCGGGCGCGGGCGCGCGGGCTGCGGTCGGAAAGCTGCCCGCGGGCGGCGGCGTGCGCGCCGGTGTCCAGGCCGAGCTGGCTCAGCGTCTCCGGCGACTGGGCGAGGACGTCCCAGGCGATCGCATCAAGCATCGCGGCCAGCTTCGGGTCGAGCGCTGCGGATGCCGGGCCGGCGAGGCCGGCGAGGCCGGCGGCGGCGGCGGAGGCGAGGAGCTGGCGGCGGTCGAGGAGCATCGGCGGGTCCTTCGCTGGATGAGGCGGGGACCCTAGGGGGCGGCCTCAGCCGCGGCAAGCGGGCGGTCCATACAACCGATCTCCCTCGACGAGCTGAAGTTGAATCGGTCATCAAGTTGAACATTGACTCAGGTTTCAGTCTCTGCGATTGCCATGCTGCCGCGACAGGCTGCCTCGGGGAGGGCAGGGGCGGCCGGGAGAGGGGCTTGGACGTTTTCACCGCTTCGGACGGTGCCGGGATCGCCTATCGCGACGAGGGCGCGGGGCGACCGCTCGTCTTCCTCCACGGCCTCATGGCCAATGCCGACTTCTTCGAGCCGCAGCGGGCGCTCGTCCGCGACGGCTTTCGTGTCCTGCGCGTGGACCTGCGCGGCCACGGCGACACCGCCCCGGGCGAGTCCCTGCCGGACCTTGCGCGGCTCGCCGCAGACGTCGGCGAGCTTGCCGAGGCGCTCGCGCTCGAGGGCGCGGTGGCGATCGGCTGGTCGCTCGGCGCCTCGGTCGTCTGGCGCCTGCTCGCGGGGGCGCAAGGCGCCCGTTTCGCGGCCGGCGTGGTCGTCGACATGACGCCATGCGTGCGCAACGACGAGGACTGGACGCTCGGCCTCAGCCAGGACCATGTCGATGCGCGCCGCCAGGCGATCGCCGAGGATTTCCCCGCCTTCGCGGCGGCGGCGGGGGCGGCGATCTTCGCCAGCCCGCTCGACGAGCGGACCGAGCCGATGGCGCGCTGGGCGAGCGAATCGTTCGTCCGCGCCGACGCACGCGCCGTCGGCGCGCTGTGGAGCTCGCTCGTCGCCGAGGATTTCCGCGAGGCGCTGGCCCGGATCCGCCAGCCGATGCTCGTCGTGCGCGGCGCGCACAGCCATCTCTACGGCCCGGAGACCGCCGACCATATCGTCGCTTCCGTCCCAAACGCGCGCGGCCTCACCTTCGATCGGTCGGGCCATTCGCCGCACCTCGAGCAGCCCGAGCGGTTCAACCGCGCCCTCGCCGATTTCGCGGCCAGCCTGCCGCCCGTTCCCGTCACCGAATTCACCGCTTGAGCCAGGAGACCCGTCCCATGACCCGCAAGCATCTGCTCACCGCCCTCCGCCTCGGCTCCGCCGCCGCCGCGCTCGCCGCCGCGACGCCGCTCTGGGCGCAGGACAACGCCCAGACCGCCCCGCCGACGCCGGCGACCCCGCCCAACGCCGCGGCCCAGCAGGCCGTCGCCCAGGGCGACGAGGCGGTGCCGGACCAGAACACCATCGTCGTCACCGCCCGGCGGCGCGCGGAAACCCTGCTCAACGTGCCGATCGCCGTCACCGCCTTCACCGGCGCGCAGCTGGAGAACCAGGGCGCGCAGGACATTACCGAGATCGCCGAGACGACGCCGAACGTGACGCTCGAATCCTCGCGCGGCACGAATTCGACGCTCAGCGCCTTCATCCGCGGCATCGGCCAGCAGGATCCGGTCGCCGGGTTCGAGCAGGGGGTCGGGCTCTATATCGACGACGTCTACCTGAACCGCCCGCAGGCCGCCGTGCTCGCTATCTACGACGTCGAGCGGATCGAGGTGCTGCGCGGGCCGCAGGGCACGCTCTACGGCCGCAACACGATCGGCGGCGCGATCAAGTACGTCACCCGCCGCCTCGGCGACACGCCCGAATTCCACTTCAAGGGCAATGTCGGCACCTACCAGCAGGCCGACGCGATCATTTCGGGCAGCATTCCCGTGGGCGACGTGCTGCGCATCGGCGCTTCGGTGGCGCGCCTGGAGCACCAGGGCTACGGCAAGAACCTCACCACGGGCCGCGAGAACTACGACCAGGACGTGTGGGCGGGCCGGGTCTCGATCGAGGTCAACAACCACGACAATGTCTTCGTCCGCCTCGCGGGCGACTATACGAAGGACAATTCGAGCCCGCGCGGCGGCCACCGCGTCCTCACCAGCTTCCAGACCGGCACGCCGGTCCTCGCCAACGTCTACGACACCCAGGGCGGCCTCAACACGCCCAAGCAGGAGGTGAAATCCTACGGCGTCTCGCTGTTCGGCGAGTTCAAGCTGTCGGACTTCCTCACCATCCGCAACATCGCCGCCTACCGCAAGGACGACAGCTCGACGCCGATCGACTTCGACGCCCTGCCCGCGACAGACGTCGACGTGCTCGGCTTCTACAATAACAGTCAGACCAGCGAGGAGCTGCAGTTCCTGCTCCACACCGGCAACCTCAACGGCATCCTCGGCTATTATTATCTCGACGCCAATGCCGCGACGCCGTTCGACGTGCGCATCTTCACGACGCTCGCGGGCCTGTCGGCCTTCACCAACGCGAACGTGCACACCAACACGTCGGCGATCTTCGGCGATTTCACCTACGATATCACGCCGCAGCTCAGCCTCTCGGCCGGCGGGCGCTACACCTGGGACAAGCGCCACGCCAACATCCTCAGGCAGAATTACGTCAACGGCGGCGCGCCCTTGTTCGGGGCGCCGGGCGTGCCGTTCGGTGCGGCGAGCACGAACTTCAACGGCAGCGCGTCGTGGAAGCAGTTCACGCCGCGCGCGTCGCTCAGCTTCAAGCCGGACCCGAACCAGAATCTCTACGTGAGCTTCAGCCAGGGCTTCAAGGGCGGCGGCTTCGATCCGCGCGGCGTGGGCGTCAACGCGCCGGACCTGAACGGCGACAAGGTGCTCCAGCAGAACGAGATCGGCGCCTTCCTCCAGTTCAAGCCTGAGAAGGTGAACAGCTACGAGCTCGGCTACAAGGCGGCCCTGTGGGACCATCGCGCGAATATCGCCATCGCCCTGTTCCGCGCCGATTACACCAACGTGCAGATCCCGGGCTCGTCGGCCTGCACGGTGAACGGCCTCGCGACCTTCTGCGGCGTCACCACCAATGCCGGCAAGGCGCGCTACCAGGGCGCCGAGTTCGAGGGCAGCGCCAAGCTCGCCCGCGACTTCATGCACCCCGGCGACACCTTCTCGCTGGCCGTGACGGCGGGCTATATCGACGCCAAGTTCCGGCGCTACATCACGCAGGTCGCCGGCCTCGGCCCGACAGACGTCGCCGCCTATCGCCACGTCCAGAACACGCCGAAATGGAGCGGCAGCGCTACCCTTTCCTACGACACGCCGCTCGAGGACGGTAAGCTGAACTTCAACACGACGCTGGCCTACAAGTCCAAGACCTACCAGTTCGAGATCGCCAACCCGTTCCTCGACCAGCCGGCCTATGCCACCTGGGACGCCAGCCTCGTCTACCATTCCAAGGGCGATCGCTGGAACATCGGCCTCCATGGGAAGAACCTGACCAACAAGCATTACATCACGTCGGGCTACACCTTCCTCTCCGCCGATCCCAAGACGGGCGTGCTGCTCAAGAACGCCCAGGGCAATTACATCTCGGCGCTGGGCAAGGAGGGCGTGCTGACGGTCTTCTACGGCGCGCCGCGCACGGCGTTCGTCAGCTTCGGGCTGAACTTCTGACGGGGCTGGACGGCGGACCTGCACCCATGGTCATTGCCGACCGTGGGTGCAGGCCCTAGGCCGCCATGATGGATCGCAAGCCAATGCGCGGCGGGGTCGTCCTCGCCTTGTTGCTCCTCGCCTACATCCTCAATTTCCTCGACCGGCAGATCCTCGCGATCCTGGCCAAGCCCATCAAGGAGGACCTCGGCCTCACCGATACCCAGTTCGGAGCGATCGGTGGGCTCGCTTTCGCGCTGCTCTACTCCGTTCTGGGCATTCCGCTCGCCGTCCTCGCCGACAAGACCCGGCGAAGCGCGGTCGTCGCGGCGTCGCTGGCGGTGTGGAGCGGCTTCACCGCCTTGTGCGGCCTTGCGTCCGGCTATTGGTCGCTGTTCCTCCTGCGCCTGGGCGTCGGGATCGGCGAGGCCGGCGGCGTGGCGCCCTCTTACGCATTGATCGCCGACTATTTTCCGCCCGAAAGACGCGCGCGGGCGCTCGCCATCTACTCGCTCGGCATCCCGATCGGGCTTGCGCTCGGCATTCTCGGGGGTGCCTACATCGCCGCCTGGATGAGCTGGCGCGCCGCCTTCGTCGTGATGGGGCTCGCCGGCGTGGTGCTCGCGCCGGTCATGCTCTTCCTCGTGCGCGACCGTCCGCGCGAAGCCCGCGAGGCGACGGCCGCGCCGCTCCGCGCCGTCTTCCCCCTTCTCGCGCGCAAGCCCAGCTTCTGGCTGCTCGCCTTCGCCTCCTCGTTCAGCTCAGTCTGCGGCTACGGTCTCGCGCTGTGGACGCCGTCGGTGCTGATGCGCAGCTTCGGCCTGGATTTGGTGGGAACCGGTCAGTTCATGGGGTCGCTGCTGCTGATCGGCGGCACCGCCGGGGTGTTTGGCGGCGGTTGGCTGGCGGACCGCCTGGGCAGCAGGGACCAGCGCTGGTATGCGTGGCTCCCCGCCATTGCCTGGCTGATCACGACGCCGACCTACCTGCTCGGCTTCATGAGCCCCAGCCTCGCCGTCGCCTGGCCGCTACTGCTGATCCCGAACGCGCTCAACATCCTCTGGTTGGGGCCGGTGATCACTGCGGTCCAGCATCTGGCGCCGCAGCGGATGCGCGGCACGGCATCGGCTTCGTTCCTGCTCATCAACAATCTTATCGGCCTGGGCGTGGGGCCACTGCTCATCGGACGCGTGTCCGATCTGCTCAAGGCCCGCTATGGCGTCGAAGCCCTGCGCTATGCGGCGATGGGAAGCACGCTCTTCTATCTGGTCGCCGCCGGTCTGATGCTGATGGCGGCCCGAACGTTGCGACGCGACTGGCACGCCGACTAGGCGTCAGCCCTTGGCGCGCCGCACGCGCGGCAGAGGCGTCACCACCGCCGCTTCCTTGAGCGCCTCGATCTCCTCGACCTCGAGCTCCTCGACGCCCGCGATCTCGTTGCGGGCTTCCTTGCTGGCGATGATCAGCTCGTCGAGTTTGGCGTGGAGGGCGATATCGCGGCGGCTGGCCTCGGCTTCGCGGGCATATTGGCTGTTCAGCACCATCTGGGTGAGGGTGATGGCCATGATCGACAGCGCCGCAGTCAGCGCATTCTCGCTCCAGCCGACCGCGAACCATGCGACGCAGAGCAGGATGACGCCGATTTGTGCGTAAGGATGGGCGGCGAGCTCGGCGACCTTGCTCGATACCCAGCAGCCGAATTGCGCGATCCGCCCCTGTTCTCTCGCCATGGGCACGACTCCGTACAGGGCAGCCGTAATGCCTGCCGGGTCTTCTAACCCAGATTAAGCGAGGGGGTTCCCGCTTCCGCCGGAGACGCGGCGGACGGAGCCGCCGGAGCGGCGGAGCTTAGCGCGGGACCTGCTCGGACGCCGCGAAGCTCAGCCGGCCGCCATACCAATAAGGCTGGGTCTCGCCCGTCGGGCGGAACTTGCCGCGCTTCGCGAGGTCGGCGAGGGTCGAGCCGACCACCGTGTTCAGGCCCGCGCAGCCCATCTCCTTGACGATGATGCGCTTCACGTTGCCGTTCGGCTCGACCAGCACCGCGTAGGGCTCGTCGATGTCGAACTTGGTCGGCCGCATGCCGGGGACCTTGCACTCGGGCTTCCCAAGCTCGGTCGCCGCCCACCGCACCAGGCGGTTATAGTCGATGTCGTCGCTGCCCATCTTCACGGTGGGCAGCTTGTCCCAATCGGTGGTGCCGGTCTCGACCGTCTGCGCGACGGCGGGGGCGGCCAGTGCCGCCACGGAAATCGCCAGGAACGCGAGCTTCTTCATCGGCTTTCCCTTCCGCAAGCCAGGGGATGCGGGCGAGACTAGCCGATTTGCGGCGCGCGTCCAAGCTGCCGCTGAGCGTCCTCCGGGGAACCCGCGCTCAGACGTCGAGATTGGCGACGTTGAGCGCATTCTCCTGGATGAAGTCGCGGCGCGGCTCGACGACGTCGCCCATCAGCCGGGTGAAGATCTCGTCGGCGATGTCGGCCTGGGCCACTTCGACGCGAAGCAGCGAGCGGTTGGCCGGGTCGAGCGTCGTCTCCCAGAGCTGCTCGGCGTTCATCTCGCCGAGGCCCTTGTAGCGCTGCACCGCGAGGCCCTTGCGCCCCGCCGCCAGGATGGCGTCGAGCAGCTCCGACGGCCGGCGCACGAGCGCGCCCTTGCCGGGCTCCGGCGCACGGCCCTCGCCGGTTTCGATCGCGGCGCCGGGGGTGTTCTCCTCCTGCTCGGCTTCGTCCTCGGCGGCGGCTGCGGCCGCAGACTTCATCGACACGAGGCGCGAGGCGGATTGGTAGGTCGAGGCCTGCTCGGCGGCGAGGCCGTGGAGCTTGCGCGCCTCGGCGGAGGAGACGAACTTGTGGTCGATGACATGGTGGTCGGTGACCCCGCGCCACAGCCGGCGCAGCACATAGTCGCCGTCGGCCCCTACCTCGCCGGTCCAGCGCGCCTCCTCGTCGCCCGCCTGCAACCAGGCAGCCGTGCGGCCGACGGCGGCGGCGCCGTCGCGCAAATTCGGGTTCAGTGCGCCGGTCAGCGCCAGCGCCTCGATCAGTCCCGGATCGTAGCGGCGCGGCACATAGCGCATCAGCGAGCGCATCCGCCGGGCATGCTCGGCGAGGCCGCGCAGGTCCTCGCCGGAGCGGGCGCCTTCGCGCGTTTCCAGCACCATCGAGCCGATGCCGGCATCGACGAGGTAATCGTCGAGCTTGGCATCGTCCTTGAGGTAGACCTCGGAGCGGCCCTTCGCGACCTTGTAGAGCGGCGGCTGGGCGATGAAGAGATGCCCGCGCTCGATGATCTCCGGCATCTGCCGGTAGAAGAAGGTCAGGAGCAGGGTGCGGATGTGGGCGCCGTCGACGTCGGCGTCCGTCATGATGACGATCTTGTGGTAGCGAAGCTTCTCGATGTTGAAGTCGTCGCGGCCGATGCCGGTGCCCATCGCCTGGATCAGCGTGCCGACTTCCTTGGACGAGAGCATGCGGTCGAAGCGGGCGCGCTCGACGTTCAGGATCTTGCCCTTCAAGGGCAGGATCGCCTGAACGTTGCGGTCGCGACCCTGCTTCGCCGAGCCGCCGGCCGAGTCGCCCTCCACCAGGAACAATTCGCACTTGGCGGGGTCGCGCTCCTGGCAGTCGGCAAGCTTGCCGGGAAGCGAGGCGATGTCCATCGCGCCCTTGCGTCGGGTGAGCTCGCGCGCCTTCTTCGCCGCCTCGCGCGCGGCGGCGGCGTCGATCACCTTCTGGATGATCGAGCGGGCGTGCTGCGGGTTCTCCTCGAGCCACTCGGCCATCTTGTCGGCCATCAGGCTCTCGAGCGGCTGGCGGACTTCCGAGGAGACGAGCTTGTCCTTGGTCTGCGAGCTGAACTTGGGGTCGGGCAGCTTGACGGAGACGATCGCGGTCAGCCCCTCGCGCATGTCGTCGCCGGTGAGGCTCACCTTCTCCTTCTTCAGCGCGCCCGATTTCTCCGCATAATTGTTGAGCGTGCGGGTCAGCGCCGCCCGGAAGGCGGCGAGGTGGGTGCCGCCGTCGCGCTGCGGGATGTTGTTGGTGAAGCAGAGGACCGTCTCGTAATAGGAGTCGTTCCACTCCAGCGCGACATCGATGCCGATGTCGTCGCGCTGCCCGGTGACGGAGATCGGGTCCGGGATGAGCGCCGTCTTGGTCCGGTCGAGCCAGCGCACGAAGGCGGCGATGCCGCCCTCGTAATAGAGCTCGATCGCCTTCTCCTCCTCGTGCCGGGCGTCGGTGAGGATCAGGCGCACGCCGGAATTGAGGAAGGCGAGCTCGCGGAAGCGGTGCTCGAGCTTGTCCCAGTCGAACTCGGTGATCTTGAACGTTGCCGGGCTCGGCAGGAAGGTGACCTTGGTGCCCTTCTTCCCTTCGGGCGCGGTGCCGACCAGCTTGAGCGGTGCCTCCGCGTCGCCGTGGCGGAAGCGCATCCAATGCTCCTCGCCGTCGCGCCAGATGGTGAGCTCGAGCCATTCGCTGAGCGCGTTCACCACCGACACGCCGACGCCGTGGAGGCCGCCGGACACCTTGTACGCATTGTCGTCGGAGGTGTTCTCGAACTTCCCGCCCGCGTGGAGCTGGGTCATGATGACCTCGGCCGCGGAGACGCCCTCCTCGGCGTGGATGCCGGTCGGAATGCCGCGGCCATTGTCCTCGACGGACACCGATCCGTCGGGATTGAGGGTGACGCGGATCAGGTCGCAATAGCCGGCCAGCGCCTCGTCGATCGCGTTGTCGGAGACCTCGAACACCATGTGGTGGAGGCCCGAGCCGTCGTCGGTGTCGCCGATATACATTCCAGGGCGCTTGCGGACCGCGTCGAGGCCCTTCAGCACCTTGATGGAATCGGCGCCGTAGCTGTTCTCGTTGGGGGATGTTGCCATGATGAGGATATAGCGATCCGGGGCCGGATTCCCAACCATTTCGGCGCCGCCGCGGCGCTTTTTCGCAGCCGCAGCAAAGCCGTCGCCGGCGTCAGCGCGCGATGCGCAGGCGGCGGAGGACGAAGACGGCCGGGTAGAGGAAGGCGAGCGCCCGGGGCAGGGGCACGGCGAGGCGGTCGTAGGGGCTGACGAGCTGGCGCCGCAGCTCGCCCAGCTTGTAGCCTATGCCCCTTCCGAGGCCCAGCTGGAGGAGGTGGATCGAGAGGGTGCCCAGCCGGGTCTCCCCGAGCTCGCGCTGCTCGGCCCGGCCGGCAAGCTTGCGCAGCGAGACGCGAAGCAGTGTGCGGACCACGCGGTCCCGCATCAGCTCCGCCAGGAGGGCTGCGGAGAGCGGTGTGCCGAACAGGCGCCCGCAGAGGAGCAGGGCGACGGCGGCGGCCCGACCGGCGCCGACGGCGGCCGCCGCGCGATAGAGCCGCTCGATCTCCGGCTCCGACAACGGCGCGATCAGTGCCGCGACGTCGGCGATCCATTTGAGGCGGAACCACGCGCTCGAGGCGCCGTGGACGGCGAGGTAGGAGAAGAGCGGCTCGAGCGCGAGCGTCGGCAGCGCCCCAGCGCCGGCGATGGCGACGTCCTGGCGCGGGGAACCAAGGCCGACGCCGCGGAGCAGCGCTTCATTGTCGGCGAGGGCCGTGTGCAGCTCGACGACGATGCCGCTCGGCGCGATCCACACCGATTCCTTCCAATGGCGGTGCCAGAAGGCGAGCCGCTCGCGCGCCGCGGCGCCTTCGGGGATCTTGAGGACGTATCCCGCCTGCTCGAGCAGCCTTGCGGCCTCCTCCACCGCGTCCGGCGCCACGAGCACGTCGATGTCCCACCCCATCTTGAAGGCGATCGACCCCCAGGCGCGCTGCGCGAGGGTGAGGCCCTTGACGAAGAGGAGGTCGACGCCCGCCGCTTCGAAGGCCCGCTTCAGACGCAGCGATTCGCCTGCCAGCGTGAGGTTCTGGATGGTGATCCGCTCCGCCGCGCGGCTCAGCTGGGCACCTTCCGGCTCGGGAGCCGCGACGCCGGCCCGGCGCAGCCCGTCGCGGACCAGGCCCTCGACGCGGTGGCGTCTGGCGATGCGGGCGGTGCGCGGCCAATCCGCGCCTTCGGCAAGCGCGCGGATGCGCGCCCCGGCCTCCGCGTCCGCGGGGCGGCGGCAGCAGGCGGCGACTAGCTGGAACTCCCGGGAAAGCCGCACCGGCTCGCGCTCCGTTGGACATGCGGCCCTGCCACCGGCCGCCAGCGCGCGGCTTGCCACCATCCCCCGCGCAGGGCTAGCGCAAAGCGGTGATGGCCGCTTCCCGCCCCCGCCGCCCGCTCGGCGCGACGAACCGCCGTCTCCTCGCGGAGGCGCTGCCGGCGCTCGCCTTCGCCTCCCTTGCCGTCAAGCTGCTCCCGTTCCGCCACGTCGCCGCCTGGGCGAGCCGCGGGGGGCGAAGTCGCACGCGTGCCGCCGACGCCGCCTTCCTGCGCAAGGCCCGCTGGTCGGTCGAGGCATGGGCGCGGCGGGTGCCGTGGCGCACGGTCTGCTTCCAGAAGGGGCTCGCCCTCCACGCCATGCTGCGCAGCCGCGGCATCCCCTCGCGCTTGCATTACGGCGTCCGCAGCGATGCCGAGGAAGGCCTCAAGGCCCATGTCTGGGTGACCGTCGACGGGGAGGCCGTGATCGGCGGCGAAGAGGCGCCGGGCTTCGCCTGCGTCGCCGTCTTCCCGCCGCAGCCCGGCGCCGCCTCGTCGCGGCTGCCGGGTTAAAAGCCGGTAACGCCGGTATTTTACCTAGTTTTTCGCCCCGATCCGTCTTAAGCGGCGCGCGGGACGGGATAACTTTCGTTATGTTGAGGACATTGCGCGCTGGTGCCGGTGCGCTCGCGCTTGTCGCGGGCGGCGCGGCTTTGTGCCAGACGACGGCCTCCGCCCCGCCGTCCTCGCCCAGCCTGCCTGCCCCGTCGACGGACCCGCTCCATATCGACTTCACCGGCGATCCCGTGCTGCGCCTCGCGCGGCACCAGACGCCGCCGGACCGGTTCCGCGCCCTGGTCGGCACGGCCGTGGAGCGCCACCCCGGCACGCTTGAAGCCGAGGCCTCCACCGCCGAGGCGCGGGCCGTGGTCAGCGAGGCCTATGAGCGGCGGCTTCCGTCGATCGACCTCACCGTGCAGAACTACCAGGTGCTCGCGCGGCAATTTTCCAACGATCCCAACAATATTATCGAGCGCACCCGCGCCCACGCCCGCACCGACGCACAGCTTTCGATCACCCAGAACATCTTCGATTTCGGCGCCAGCGCCGACCGCGTCGCCGCCGCCGGGGCGCGGCTGCGCGCCGCCGCGGCCGAGGCGGAAGCCAGCGCAGACAATGTCGCGCTGACGACGATCGCCGCCTGGTACGACGTCTTCGCCTATCGCGCGCTGGTCGGCCTCACCGAGAATTTCGTCACCAACCAGCAGGAGCTGCGCGCCGCCGTCGAGGAGCGCGTCCGCCAGGGCGTCTCGGCGCCCGGCGACACGGCCCGGGTGGAGAGCTACCTTGCCTCGGCCCAGACCCGGCTGGCGAGCTTCCGGCGCCTCCGGGCGAACGCGGAGGCGCGCTTCACCCAGCTGACCGGCGCGCCGCCGCCGCCCAGCCTCGAGCGGGCGCCGGTCGCCGAGCTGCCGGCGATGAGCAAGGATGCCGCCGCGCTCGCGGCGATGAGCGCCGCCCAGCCGCGGTCGGCGCAGGCCGCGGCCGACGCGGCGCGGCAGGAGGCGAAGGCGATCCGCGCCGACCGCATGCCCCAGATCAGCGTCGGCATCGACGCCGGCCGCTACGGCGTGTTCGAGAACACCCAGGATTACGACGTGCGCGGGCGCGTCACCTATCGCCAGCATTTGTTCGGCGGCACCGAATCTCGGCTCGCCCAGGCCAATGCCCGCGTGCGCTCCGCCGACGCCCGCGCCAGCCGCATCCGCGACGAGGCGGCGCGCGACGCCTCGATCGCCTGGTCGGACGTCCAGGCGCTGGAAGAGCAATTGAAGGCGATGGAGGCAAGCTACGTCGCCAGCCGCCGCTCGCGCGACGTGCTGGTGGAAAGGTTCATCAATGCGCGCGGCAATCTCTTCGACGTGGTCGCGGCGGAAGATTCCTATTTCGAGACGGCGACTTCCTATATCAGGGCGCTGAGCGAGCTCGATGCCGCCCGTTACGTGCTGCTTTCGCGCACCGGCGGCCTGTTGAAGGAGCTGCGCATCGATCCGGTGAAGGTCGGGGGACGGCGTGACTAGCGAGCATGTAATCAAGGGCGCCGAACCGCGCTTCGCCGCGTGGCTGATGGAGCCGATCCGCGCCAATCGCAGCGTCTACACCAAGGTCGCGCTGGCCGCGGTGATGATAAACATCTTCGGCATGGTGACGTCGCTGTTCACGATGACGGTCTACGACCGCGTCGTGCCGAACAACGCCACCGCTTCGCTCGTTGCGCTGTCGATCGGCCTCGTCGTCATCGTCGTCTTCGACTTCGTGCTGAAGCTGCTCCGCGCCTATTTCGTCGACATCGCCGGCGCCTCGATCGACCGCGAGGTGGGCGAGACCCTGTTCCAGAAGCTGCTCGCGCTGCGCCTCGACCTCAAGAAGGGTTCGACCGGCTCGCTGACCGGGATCATGCGCGAGCTGGAGGCGTTGCGCGACTTCTTCACCTCAGCGACGATGACGGCCGTCGTCGACCTGCCCTTCATCTTCCTCATCCTCGCGGTCGTCGCGATCATCGGCGGCCGCGTGGTGTTCGTGCCCGCGGCGACCATTCCGCTCGTCATCCTGGTCGGCTGGCTGACCCAGCCGGCGCTCGACCGGCTCTCGGCCAAGTCGATGACCGAGGGGCTGCAGAAGCAGTCGGTGCTGGTCGAGACGATCGGCGGCCTCGAGACGGTCAAGGCGACGGGGGCGGGGCGGCTGCTCTCCTGGCGCTGGCGGCGCGCGCTCGTCCAGCACAGCCAGAGCTCGCTGCGCCAGCGGCTGATCGCCAGCATCGGCATCACCGTCGCCACCTCGGCGGGGACCATCTCCTATGCCGGCGTCGTCGTCGTCGGCGTCGGCCTGATCGCCGACCAGCAGCTCACCATGGGCGGCCTCATCGCCTGCTCGATCCTCGCGGGCCGCGCCATCGCGCCGCTGGCCCAGATTTCGCAATTGCTCTCGCGCATGACGGCGACCCGCACCGCCTACCGGCAGCTCAACGAGCTGATGAAGCAGCCGCCCGAAGGCCCGTCCGGCGAGGGGATCCAGATCAGCCGCTTGAAGGGCCGGATCGAATTTCGCAACGTCAGCTTCCGCTATCCCGGCGCCGCGGAGAAGACGCTGGACGAGGTGAGCTTCGTCATCGAGCCGGGCGAGCATGTCGCTTTGCTCGGCCGCGTCGGCTCCGGAAAGTCGACGATCGCGCGGCTGATCCTCGGCCTCTATCCGCCGGAAGAGGGGCTGGTCCTCATCGACGGCACCGACATTCGCCAGCTCGATCCCGTCGAGCTGCGCCGCAACATCGGCGCGGCGCTGCAGGAGAGCGTGCTGCTGACCGGCAGCGTGCGCGAGAATATCGTCCTTGCCCGCCAGGAAGTGGACGACGAGGAGATGCTGCGGGTGACCGAGCTTTCCGGAACCCACGCCTTCATGGGCCGCCTCGCCAACGGCTACGATCTGAAGCTCGCCGACCGCGGCGAGGGTCTGTCGGGCGGCCAGCGCCAATCGATCGCGCTCGCCCGCGCCCTCGCCGGGAAGCCGCCGGTCCTCGTCTTCGACGAGCCGACCAGCGCGATGGACTCCCAGACCGAGACGGCCCTGCTCCAGCGGCTCGGCGCCGAGCTCCAGGACCGGACCGCGGTGATGATCACCCACCGCCCGCCCTTGCTCCAGCTCGTCGACCGCGTGATGGTCGTCGACGCCGGCAAGATCGTCATGAACGGACCTCGCGACGAGGTGATGAAGCAGATCACCCGTCCCACGCCCGCTCCGCCGCGCGCCGCCTGACCCATGAACCAGCACACCCATATCGAGGACATCGCCGGCGATATCCGCCCGCGCACCGCATCGAACGTCCTTTTGTGGGTGATCGGCGGCTTCTTCGTCGCTTTCATCTTGTGGGCGTCGTTCACGAAACTCGACCGCACCGTCCGCGGCCAGGGCCGGGTGGTCGCGACGTCGCACATGCAGGTCATCTCGAACCTCGAGGGCGGCGTCATCGAGGCGATCAACGTCAAGACCGGGCAGCAGGTGAAGGCGGGCGAGGAACTGGTCCGGCTCGACCGCACCGGCGCCGGAAGCGAGCTCGGCAGCGGGGAATCCTCGGTCAACACCCTCTCCGCCAAGATCGCCCGCCTCGAAGCCGAGATCCAGGGCCGCGAGCCGGTCTATCCGGCGACCAGCGACCCGCAGGTTCTCGATCAGATCCGCATCGAGCGCTCGCTCCACGCCTCCCGCGCCCAGGAGCTGGCGAGCCTGCGCGCGGCCGGCGCCGCCCGCGTCTCCCAGGCCCGCAAGGCCGTCGAGGAAGCGGAGGCCAATTACCAGGCCAAGTCCTCCAACCGCGACGCCAAGAAGCGCGAGCTCGACATCATCCGCCCGCTCGTCGCCAAGGGGATCGAGCCGAAGCTCTCCCTCTCGGAGGCAGAAAGCGCCTATTCGATCGCCCAGAGCGAGGTCACGTCCGCCGCCGCCACCGTCCAGCGCGCGCACGGCTCCGTCGCGGAGGCGCTGTCGCAGACCTCGCAGCAGCAGCAGGACTGGCGCAGCCTCGCCGCCAACGAGCTCGCCACCTCGCAGGGCGAATTCTCGTCGCGCAGTCGGGCGCTGCCGGCGCTCGAGAAGAAGGTCGCCCGCACCAGCGTCCGCGCGCCGGTCAACGGCAAGGTCAACCGGGTGCTGGTCACGACGGTGGGCAGCGCCGTCGCGCCGGGCGCCCCCTTGCTCGAGATCGTCCCGTCCGAGGACAGCCTTCTGGTCGAGGCGCAGGTGAAGCCAGCCGACATCGCCTTCGTCCACATCGGCCAGCGCGCCCGCGTCAACATCAGCGCCTATGACAGCTCGATCTACGGGTCTTTGTTCGGCAAGGTGGTGGCGATCGCCCCGGACGTGGTGGTGAACGAGAAGACCGGCGAGAGCTTCTACACCATCCAGGTGCGCACCACCTCGAACGCGCTCAAGGACCGCAACGGCCGCCCGCTGCCGATCGGCACCGGCATGGTCGCCGACGTCAGCCTGCTCGGCGACAAGCGGACGATCATGGAGTACATCCTGACGCCGCTCACCCGGCTGACGGAGAGCGCGTTCCGGGAATGACGTCCTTAAGGCCGTATTAGGCCGGGAAGTTACGTAAAAATAACAAAACTCTACGGATTCGGCTGGACCGAATTGGAGCTTTCTGCAATGTGGGTGTCTTGGGGGGAGACCCGCGCGCCGCCGTGGCGTGCCGAGTCCCCCGGGGGATACAAGACATGGCCGTTACGGTTTCGCGCGCTTCGCTGCTGTTCAACGATTCGAACGGCGACACGAAGGTCTCTCCCGGCGATACGCTGCTCACGCACATCCTGATCAAGAACACCAACGGCACGCCGATCACCGGCGTCACGGTGAACGACACGCTGGACAGCCACACGACCTATGTCGCCGGCTCCACGGTAGTCACGATCGGCGACCAATATACCGGCCTGGTAGGCAACACCCCCATCACCCTCGGCGCCAGCGAGGGCGTGCTCGCCAACGACTATCATTTCGACGGCCCCAATGCCGGCACCAACACCGGCCTCACCGTCACCACGGTCGAAGGCGTCGCGATCGGCTCCCCCATCACGATCCACGACGCGGCCGCCCCCGCCACCGTCGCCGGCACCGTCGATGTCCACGCCGACGGCAGCTTCACCTTCACGCCCGCGACCGGCTATGTCGGCACCGCGGCCTTCACCTACACCGACAGCGACGGCAGCGGCACCGTCGGCAGCGGCACGGTCACCCTCACCGTGTCCGGCGAGGTCTGGTACGTCGACAGCAGCTATGCCGGCGCCAACGGCGCGTCGGACGGCTCGTACCTCAAGCCCTTCACCAGCTTCGCAAACCTGAACGGCGCCGGCGACGTCGACAATCCGGGCGACACGATCGTCGTCCACGGCAGCGTCAGCGGAGCCAACGGCAACCTCACGCTCGAAGCGGGCCAGAAGCTGTACGGCGACGCGGCCTTCCACCAGGTGAACGACGCCTATGCGGTGAACGGCGTTACCCACAACACCGGCGCGACCACCATCACCAGCGGCAGCGGCACGAGCTCGATGAGCGCCATCGCCGGCAACATCATCACGCTGTCGACGAACAACACGATCGACGGCGTCTCGGTGAGCGTGATCGCGGGCGGCGCGGGCATCGCCGACAATGGCGGCAGCGTCACCACCGCGGGCGGGACCCTGACGATCGCGAACACCAGCGTGAGCGGCGGCGGCCAGGCCGTGTCGATCACCCATGGCGGCAACCTCGCCGCCTCCTTCACGTCCATCGGGAGCATCGGCGGCGCCAGCGCGGTGAGCCTCGCCGGCACCGCGTCCAGCGGCACCGGCCTGTTGAGCGGCAGCTTCTCCGCCGCCAGCGGCATCATCACCGGCAATACCGGCAAGGCGTTCGCGATCGGCAATTCCGGCACGGCTTCGAGCGGCGGCACGATCAACGTCAGCTACGGCGGCTCGATCAGCAACACCGCGACCGGCGCCATCGACGTCGAGAACAAGACCGGCGGCACCACCACCTTCTCCGGCGACGTGACGTACAACGGCACCACGGGGACCGGTATCGCCGTCAACGCCAACGGCGGCGGGACGGTCAGCTTCACCGGCCAGAACGTCTCGCTCACGGCGACGAGCGGCACGGGCGTCAACCTCACCAACAACACCGGCGCGACCGTCACCTTCAACCCGACGGCCGGCGGCAACGGCCTCGACGTCAACGCCACGACCGGCGCGGGCATCGTCTTCACCGGCGGCGGCACGCTCAACATCCAGGGCACCGGCAACTCCGTCACCACGACGACCGGCCACGTCCTCGATTTCGCCAACGGCTCGATCGGCGCGGGGAACGTCAGCTTCGCCAGCCTGACCGCGACCGCCCAGGTTTTGGGGAACGCCATCAGCCTCAACAATATCGACAATAACAGCTTCAGCGGCGGCACGGTCGTCATCCACGGTGCGTCGGGGGACGGCATCGCCATCACCGGCGGCTCGACCAGCGCCATCACCTTCGGCAACACCGCCATCGGCGTCGGCGGTGGCGCGATCGGCAGCGACGGCATCAGCGTTACCAGCAACACGGGCTCCAACGTCACGTTCAACGGCACGCTGGCGATCACGACCAATGCGGGCCTGTCGCAGGGCATCAACATCGACACCGCGACCGGCACGGTCGCCTTCACCGGTACGTCGAAGAGCATCACCACGTCGTCGGGCGATGCCATCCACATCGCCAACAACGGCGCGGCGGTGAGCTTCACGGGCGGCGGCCTCACCGCCACCTCGACGTCAGGCGATGCCATCGACGCGTCCGGCACGACGCCGAGCGCGACCAACGCGCTGACCATCAGCGGCAACACCAACCAGATCAACGCGACCAACGGCATGGGCGTGAAGATCAGCGGCGTACAGACCGACGTCACGCTCGCGGGCGTCAAGGTCACCAACGCGACCACCGACGGCATCTACATCAACAATGGCGGCACCACGGCCGCGAGCAAGTTCGTCATCCAGGGCACCGCCAGCGCGGCGAACAACACGCTGACCGCCGACGCCACGAACGTCAGCTCCTCGGTTGACGACAACCACCTGAACGGCACCGGCATCTACCTGAACAACATCGGCAACGTCGACATCAGCAAGGTGACGATCGCCGGCAATTGGGGCAATTTCGGCATCCGCGGCGACAACGTCTACGGCTTCGGCCTGCACGATTCGACGCTGAGCGGCAATTACGGAAACAGCAACGGCGCTGACGAGGATGCGATCCGCTTCGGCACCGGCGCGGGCAGCACGGAATCGCCGAGCGGCACGACCGGCGTCATCGGCACCGCGACGTTCGACGGCAACACGATCGGCGGCGGCTACGAGGACAATCTCGATTTCTACGTCTACGGCTCGAACACGACCGTCCTGAACATCAAGGACAACACGACCAGCGGTTCGCAGGCGATCTTCAACGTCACCCAGAATCCGGGGACGAGCGGCAGCGGCAACGACAACATCTTCGTCCGCTCGGGTGACAATTCGACCCTGACCGTGAACATCGACGGCATCGACGTGCGCGGCGCCCATGGCGACCAGCTGCAGATCGTCGCCTCCGACAACACGACGCAGCACGTCACCGTCAAGAACAGCACGTTCAACAACAACTTCTCGGCGGCGACGTCAGGCAACACGATCGGCGGCGACGTCTATATCGGCGGCGGCGGCAGCACCGCGACGTACCACGCCGATTTCACCATCGACAACAACACCTTCAAGGGCGCCAAGGACACCGCCGTCCAGCTCATCTACGGCGGCGCGACGCAGGTGGTCAGCGGCACCTTCACCAACAACACGATCGGAACGCCGAGCGGCGGCGGTGCGACGCTGACCGACGGCACCGGCAGCCTCAACGGCAACGGCCTCGAGTTCGACATCGTCAACCAGAGCGGCAACAGCGCTTCCAAGGGTGCGATCCGCATCCAGGGCAACCAGATCTACGACTGGTCGAACCTCGCCGGCATCGCGCTTTACGCCACCGGGACCGGCAGCGGCACCGGCACCGAGCTGCTCGAGGCGACGATCCTCAACAACACGATCGCCGAAGGCAGCAATTCGGCGCTCAACGGCGCGCTTGGCGGCATCTACGCCTGGGCGGGCAGCAAGAATTCGTCCGATGCCGGCACGATCGGCCTGAACATCAGCGGCAACACCATCACGGCCCCGAACACCGCCGCCGATATCTATCTCGATCAGTACAACCTCAGCTCGGTCTCGCACTACAATATCCCGGGTTACAGCGGGGCGACGGGCGGGGCGACCGCCAGCACGAACCTCGCCTCCTTCTGGACGACGACCAGCCCGAACACGCTCTCGACCGCCGCCGGCGCCTATGCGCAGGTCGACGCGAACGGGACCGTCAACATCACCCACAACGCGTTCACGCTCGGCGTGCCGCTGCTCGTCACGCCGCCGCCGGCGGCCGACACGGCGACGCCGACGGAGGAGAAGCCGGGCGACACGCAGACGGTGACGAACACCGACGGCGGCACGAGCGCCGGCGCCGGCTCCACCGATGCGACCGCCACCACCGGCACGACCGATAGCGGCACGACCACGACGACTCCGGCCGCGCCGACGTCGACGATCACCCACAACCTCACCCAGGCCGATCTCGACCAGATGGTCCAGGCGGCGATCCACCGCTGGGAGCTGGCCGGCGCGACGCCGGAGCAGATCGCGGCGATGAAGGCGGTCAGCGTCTCGGTCAGCGACATTTCCGGCCTCGGCGTCGGCGATTCGACCCCGGGCCACATCCTCGTCTCCTCATCGGGCGCCGGCTACGGCTGGTTCATCGACGCGACGCCGGACGACGATTCCGAGTTCGAGGGCACGGGCACCGAGCTCACCGCGGCGCCGGGCACCATGCCCTACGGCCATGTCGACCTGCTGACCGTGCTCGAGCACGAGCTCGGCCACCAGATCGGGCTCCTCGACGATTACAATTCCGCCGACGCCGCCGACCTCATGTACGGCTTCGTCAATGCCGGCGAGCGCCGCCTCGCCTCCGCCGGCGACGTCGCCCACGCCACCGGTACGCCCGTCGACCATGAGTCGTTCGTCCTCTCGACGGTGAGCCTCGCGAGCCTCGCCGCCGGCAACAGCGTCGACGTCAGCTTCCGCTCCACCGTCGACAATTTCGCGGCGGGCACGGCGCCGGCGCTCACCGGCACCTCGACGGTCAACTATACCGGTCTCGGCTCGCCGCTCACGGCGTCGGAGACGACCAACTCCGTCAACACCACCCGCACCGACAGCGGCGGAACGGTGACCACCAACGCGCTGGCGGAAGCGACGCTGACGCTCGGCAACCTCGTCTTCAAGGACAACGACAAGGACGGCCAGTTCGGCGCCGGCGACACCGGCATCAACGGCGTCACCGTCAAGCTCTACGTCGACAGCAATTCGAACGGCGTCTACGACGCCGGCACCGACACGCTCGTCGCCACCACGACCACCGCGGGCGGCGGCCTCTACAGCTTCACCGGCCTTGCCGCGGGCGATTATCTGGTCGTCATTCCGGCCGCGAACTTCGCCTCCGGCCAGCCGCTCAACGCGCTCGTCACCCACACCGGGGCGCTCGACCCCGACAACAATGTCGACAACGACAATAACGGTGCCTTCGTCGGCAGCGACGTCGCGAGCCAGGCGATCACCCTCGCCCTCGACACCGAGACGACCAACGGCGCCGGCAACGACACCAACAACACGCTCGATTTCGGCTTCCAGACCAACACCCCGCCGACCGCGAACGCCGACACGCTGACGGCGACGGACGAGGATACGCCGCACACCTATGCGGCGAGCGACTTCATCGGCAACGACAGCGACCCCGACGGGGACGGCTTCTCGATCACCTCGGTCACGAACGGCGCCCACGGCACCGCCGTGCTCAACAACGACGGCACCGTCACCTATACGCCGGATGCCGACTATAACGGCTCGGACAGCTTCACCTACACGATCACCGACACCCACGGCGCGACCGGCACGGCCAGCGCCAGCGTGACCGTCAACGCCGTCAACGATCCGGTCCACACCGCCGGCCCGGGCGCGGCGACCTTCCTCGAGGATTCAAGCAACACGTCGATCGTGAGCGCCGGCGGCACGGCGCTGTCGATCAGCGACGTCGACGCGGCCCTGGCCCCGGCCGGCGTCTACGAGGTCACGCTGAGCGCGACCCACGGTACGCTCACCTTGACGACGCTGACCGGCATCACCTTCTCGGTAGGCGACGGAACGGCCGACGGGGCGATGACCTTCCACGGCACGCTCGCCGACATCAACACGGCGCTCGCCAGCGCCAAGTACACGCCGGACGGCAATTATGCCGGCGCGGCCACCATCTCGATCGGCGCGACCGACACGTACGGCAACGTCGTCGCCACCGGCAGCGGGACCGCCACGTCGGACGGCCAGGACATCAACGTCACCGTCACCGGCGTCAACGACCGCCCCGCCGCGCAGGACGAGTCCGCGACGTTCAACGACACCACCACCTATCACTTCACGGCGAACGACTTCACCGCCCACTTCTCCGACCCGTACGACAATCCGGCGAACACGCCGCTCAACGTCATCATCACGTCGCTGCCGTCCACGGGCTCGCTCGAGTATAACGGCGTGCCGATCTCGGCCGGCAGCCTGCCGTACACCGTCAGCATCGCCGACATCACCGCGGACAAGCTGACCTACGTCCCGGTCAGCCTCAGCGGCGGCAGCGACTATTCGTTCCACTTCGAGGTGCAGGACAACGGCGGCATCGCCAACGGCGGCGAGGACACGACCTACGAGCAGACCTTCACGATGCACGTGCAGGTCTCCGACTTCGCTCCGGTGCTCGATCTCGACACCGTCGCAGCCGGCATCGACAACAATGCGAGCTACACCGAGCAGGCGGCGCCGACGATCCTCGCCAGCGGCCTGTCGCTCACCGATTCGGACGACACCGACCTCACCGGCGCGACCGTCTCGATCGGCACCGGCTTCATCGCCAATGCCGACTATCTGACGGTGAACGGCGCCACCAGCGGCACCTTCAACGGCATCAGCTACAGCTACGACGCCACCACCGGCATCCTCAGCTTCACCGGCACCGGCACCGTCGCCGACTATCAGAGCCTGCTCCAGCAAATCGGGTTCGAGTCCACGACCGACGCTCCGGGCACCAGCCGCGACATCTCCTGGACGGCGACCGACGGCACGCTGCCGAGCACGACCGCGCACACCAGCATCGCCGTCACTCCGGTCAACGATGCGCCGGCGCTCATCGCCCAGACCGCGGACCAGCATGTCAACGAGGACAATGCCGTCAACTTCTCGGTCGCGAGCGCCTTCACCGATCCGGACGGCGACTCGCTGACCTATTCGGCGACGCTCGGCGACGGCTCCCCGCTGCCCGGCTGGCTGTCATTCGATACGACGACCGCCACCTTCACCGGCACGCCGCCGCAGGATTATAACGGCACGATCGCGCTCAAGGTCACCGCGAGCGACGGCACGCTCGGCACGCCCGAGACGTTCAACCTCATCATCGATCCGGTGAACGACAACCCGGTCATGAACGCGACCGGCACCTCCTTCACCTACACCGAGAACGACCCGGCCCACGCTTTCACGGCGACGCTCGCGGTCAGCGACGTCGACAACGCCAATTTCAACGGCGGCCAGCTCGTCATCGCCGACGCCTCCGGCGACACCGGCGACAGCATCGGCCTCGGCAGCGACCCGGACATCTCGTTCAACTCGGGAACCGGCGAGGTCTCCTATCAGGGCAACGTGTTCGGGCAGGTCACCCAGACCGCCAACGGCTACACGATCGATCTCAACAGCTACGCCACGCCCGCCGCCATCCAGGCGCTGATCGCCGACCTGACCTTCTCGAACACGTCCGACAACCCGATCGGCGGGGACCATGCGGTCACCTTTACCCTCACCGACGGCTCGGGCGGCACCGCCAGCTTCACCGACCACATCAACGTCGTGCCGGTGAACGACGCACCGACGATCGCCGGCCTCGCCGGGGATACGGTGTCGTTCACCGAGAACGATCCGGCCGTATACACGGACGCGGACGTCAACGGCCTGACCGCGCATACGCTGGTCGTTCCTGGTCCGGGTAACGCGCTCGTCACCGATCCCGACAGCGCCGATTTCGCGGGCGGCAGCCTCGTATTCAGCATCTCCGCCGGGGCGATCCCGACCGAGGACCGCGTCGGGTTCGTCGGCTTCAATTCGCAGACAGCGGGCGCGATCTCGTTCAGCGGCTCCAACGTCTATTACGGCAACGTGCTGTTCGCGACGAGCAGCGGCACGCTGACCTCGAAGACTTATGCGTTCAACGCGAACGCCACGCCGCAGATGGTGACGGCGCTGATCCATCAGCTCGTCTATATCGATACCAGCGACAATCCCAACACCGGCGACCGGACGCTGCGTTACGTCCTCACCGACGGGGACGGGGGCTCGACGACCGTCACGACCACGGTCCACGTGGTCGCCGTGAACGACGCTCCGGTGAACGCGGTCCCCGGCGCCCAGGCGGTGAACGAGGATGCGACGCTGGTCTTCGACAGCGCCCATTCGAACGCGATCACCGTCTCGGACCTCGACGTCCAGGGCGGCAACATCACCGCCACCGTGTCCGTGCTGCACGGCACCGTAACGCTCGGCTCGACGCTCAACGTCACCGCCAGCAACAACGGCACCGGCACGGTGACGGTCACGGGCACGCAGGCCAACGTCAACGCGGCGCTGAGCGGCCTCTCCTACCAGCCGAGCACCAATTATAACGGCCCCGATACGCTCACCATCCTCACCAGCGACAACGGCAACACCGGCACCGGCGGCGCGAAGACCGACAGCGATACGGTCGCGATCACCGTCAATCCGATGAACGACCAGCCGGTCGTCACGCCGGTGGCCAGCGCGATCGAGACCGAGCAGACGGCCGTCGTGCTCAATCCGAGCTGGTCGGCAAGCGACGTCGACCTCGACGCGAAGAACGGCGGCAACGGCGACTATGCCGGCGCCTCGATCGTCATGGCCCGCACCGGCGGCGCCAACGCGCAGGACGTGTTCGGCTTCAGCAGCAGCGGCGCGACCTTCACGGTCAGCGGCGGCAACCTCGTCGACGGTTCGAACAACGTGTTCGCGACCTTCTCGACGTCCGGCGGCACCCTGCAGATCAACTTCACCAGTACGAGCACGCCGGCGACGACGGCGCTCGTCAACAACGTGCTCGACCATATCCAGTACACGAACACGTCCGACGCCCCGCCGTCGAGCGCGCAGATCACCTACACGTTCAACGACGGCGCTCCGGGCGCCGGCCAAGGGACGGTGGTCAGCTCGAACAACCTCGCCACCGGCGTCATCAACGTCACGATCAACGCCGTCGACGACGCGCCGGTGAACAGCGTTCCGCTCGCGCAGACGATCAGCGAGGACGGCTCGCGCACCTTCAGCGCCGGCAATGCGAACGCGATCACCGTCTCCGACGTCGATCTCGGGGCCGGCAACATCACCGTCACCCTGACGGTCGGCCACGGTAGCCTCGCGCTCGGCACCACCAACAACGTCAGCGCGACCGGCAACGGCACCGGCACGGTGCAGGTCACCGGCACGGCGGCGAACGTCAACACGGCGCTCGACGGCCTCGTCTACACGCCCAACGCCAATTTCAACGGCGACGACACGATCCACATCGTCACCGGCGACAACGGCAACACCGGCAGCGGCGGTCCGCTCAGCGACACCGACGACGTCATCGTCCATGTCACCGCCGTCAACGACGCGCCGGTCGCCAGCGGCTCCGCCACGGCGCCGACGATCGACGAGGACACGCCGAGCGCGACCGGCGACACCGTCGCCAGCCTGTTCGGCGCCAATTTCTCCGATGCGACCGACCAGGTGCCGGGCGGCTCCTCCGCCAACGGCTTCGCCGGCGTCGCGGTCACCGCGAACGGCTCCTCCGGCGCGACCGGCCATTGGCAATATTGGAACGGAGCGAGCTGGGTCGACATCTCGACCAGCGTGTCGCCGTCCTCGGCGCTGCTCCTCGCCGCCTCGACGCCGATCCGGTTCAACCCGGCGGCCAATTACAGCGGCCAGGCACCGACGCTCACCGTCCACCTGATCGACGACAGCGCGGGCGCGGTCGTCACCGGCGGCTCGGCCGACATTTCCGGCGTCGGCGCGACCGGCGGCACCACTTCCTATTCGGCCGGCACCGTCGACCTCCACGAGACGATCAGCGACGTGAACGATCCGCCGGTAAACAGCGTCCCGGGCGGCCAGGCGCTGAACGAGGACGCGACGCTGACCTTCAGCAGCGCGAACTCGAACGCGATCACCATCTCCGACAGCGACGCCGGCAGCAGCCCGATCAGCGTCACGCTCGTCGTCTCGCACGGCACGCTGACGCTCGGCTCGACGCTCAACGTCACCGCCAGCAACAACGGCACCGGCACGGTCACCGTCACCGGCAGCCAGGCGAACGTCAACGCGGCGCTGAACGGCCTCGTCTACCACCCGAGCGCCAATTATAACGGCAGCGACACGCTGGTCGTCCTGACCAGCGACAACGGCAACACCGGCAGCGGCGGCGCCCAGATCGACACCGACACGGTGGCGCTCACCATCAACCCGGTGAACGACCAGCCGAGCATCGCGAGCTCGCCGACCGTTTCGGCCATCGAGCAGACGCCGGTCGTCGTGAATCCGAACCTCACCGTCGCCGACGTCGACCTCGACGCGCGCAACAACGGCCAGGGCGATTATGGCGGCGCCAGCTTCCTGATCAGCGCGTCGAACAGCCCGAACCCGGAAGACACCTTCCTGTTCGACATGACCGGCGCGACCTTCACGGTCAGCGGCAACAACCTGCAGTCGGGCGGCCTGACCTTCGCGACCTTCACGGTCTCGGGCGGCCTGCTCAACATCAGCTTCAACAGCAGCCAGACGGCGGCGACCACGGCGCTCGTCAACAACGTGCTCGGCCACATCGCCTACGAGAACACGTCGGACACGCCGCCGGCGTCCGAGACGCTGACCTACGTCTTCGTCGACGGAGCTCCCGGCGGCGGCCAGGGCAGCGGCGCCAGCAACTTCGTCAGCAAGTCGGTGGTGGTGAACATCACCGCGGTGGACGACGCGCCGGTGAACCACGTCCCGGGCGCCCAGACGATCAACGAGGACGCCTCGCAGACCTTCAGCGCGGCCAATTCGAACGCGATTACGGTCAGCGACGTCGACGTCGGCGCCGGCAACGTCACCGTGACGCTGACGGTCGGCCACGGCATCCTGACCCTGGGCTCGACGGCGAACGTCACCGCCACCGGCAACGGCAGCGGCTCGGTCCAGGTCACCGGCACGGTCGCCAACGTCAACGCGGCGCTCGACGGCCTCGTCTATGCCCCGGCGTCCAACTTCAACGGCGACGACATGATCCACGTCGTCACCAGCGACAACGGCAACACCGGCACCGGCGGCCCGCTCACCGACACGGACGACGTCACCGTCCACGTGACCGCGGTCAACGACGCCCCGACCGTGATCAACGGCGGCACCGAGAATGCGCCGGCGATCGACGAGGATATGCCGAGCGCGGCCGGCTACAGCGTCTCCAGCCTCTTCGCCTCGCATTATTCCGACGCCGCGGACCAGGTTACGGGCGGTTCGTCCGCCGGTGCCTTCAGCGGCATCGCCATCACCGGCAACGCCTCGTCGGGCGCGACTGGCCAGTGGCAATATTGGAACGGCGCGGCCTGGGTCGACGTCGGTGCGGTGTCGGATGCCTCGGCGCTCACCTTGAGCCCGACCACGGCCATCCGCTTCAACCCGGCGCAGGATTATAACGGCGCCGCCCCGGCGCTGACGGTCCATCTCGCCGACAACACCGCCACGATCACGGACGGCGCGCATATCGACCTCTCGGGCCTCGGCGCGACCGGCGGCACCACCCCCTGGTCGACCGGCACCGTCGCGCTTTCGGAGACGATCAACGCCGTCGACGACGCGCCGGTCAACCACGTTCCCGGCACGCAGACCGTCGCCGAAGATGCCTCGCTCACCTTCAGCAGCGGCAATGCCAATGCCATCACCGTCAGCGACGTGGATACCGCCTCCGGCAGCGTCACCGTCACCCTGACGGCCGCGCACGGCACCCTCACGCTCGGCGGCACGACCAACCTCGTCGTCGGCGGCAACGGCACCGGCTCGGTCCAGCTCACCGGCACCCTCGCCGACGTCAATGCCGGCCTCCAGGGAACGGTCTACGCGCCCAACGCCAATTATAACGGGCAGGACACGATCGGCGTCTTCACCAGCGACAACGGCAACACCGGCAGCGGCGGCCCGCTGAGCGACACCGACCAGATCACCGTCAACGTCACGGCGGTCAACGACGCCCCGGTGGTCGTCAACGGCAGCACCGAAACTGCGCCCGCGATCGACGAGGACACGCCGAGCGCGGCGGGCTACACCGTCTCCAGCCTGTTCGGCAGCCATTATTCGGATGCCACCGATGAGGTTCCCGGCGGTTCCTCGGCGGGCGCCTTCACGGGCATTGCGATCACCGGCAACGCCTCGTCCGGCGCGACCGGCCAATGGCAATATTGGAACGGCGCGAGCTGGGTCGACGTCGGCGCGGTCTCCGACGCGTCGGCGCTCACGCTGGCGGCGGGCACGGCCATTCGCTTCAACCCGGCGCAGGATTATAACGGCACCGCTCCGGCGCTGACGGTCCACCTCGCCGACAACACCGCCACGATCACCGACGGCGCGCATATCGACCTTTCGGGCCTCGGCGCGACCGGCGGCACCTCGCCCTGGTCGAGCGGCACCGTTGCCCTTTCCGAGACGATCAACGCGATCGACGATGGGCCGGTGAACCATGTCCCCGGCGGCCAGACGTTCAACGAGGATTCCTCGCAGACCTTCAGCGCCGGGAGCGGCAACGCCATCACGGTGAGCGACGTCGACGCCGCCAGCGGCAACGTTACCGTCACGCTGAGCGTCCAGCATGGCACGCTGACGCTGGGTTCGACGGCGAACGTCACCGCCACCGGCGACGGCAGCGGCACCGTCCAGGTCACGGGCACGGTCGCCGACGTCAACGCGGCGCTGGACGGCCTGGTCTACGCGCCCGCGGGCAACTTCAACGGCGACGACGCGATCCACATCGTCAGCACGGACAACGGCAACACGGGCAGCGGCGGCCCGCTGACCGACACGGACGACGTCGCCCTGCACGTGACGGCGGTGAATGACGCCCCGACCGTCACGGGTTCCACCGCGACGGCGCCGGCGATCGACGAGGATACGCCGAGCACGACCGGCGACACGGCCTCCACCCTGTTCGCCGCCTACTTCTCGGACGCCACCGACCAGGTGGCGGGCGGCTCCTCCGCAAACGGCTTCGCGGGGGTCGCCGTCACCACCAACGGCTCGTCCAACGCGACCGGCCACTGGCAATATTGGAACGGCGCCAGCTGGATCGACATCCCGACCACGGCGTCCGACTCGTCGGCCTTCCTGCTGGCGGCGTCGACTCCCATCCGCTTCAACCCGGCGCAGGATTATAACGGCGCCGCCCCGGACCTCATCGTCCACCTGGTCGACGACAGCGCCGGCGCCGTGACGACGGGCTCCACCGTCGACATCTCCGGCGCGGGCAACGGCGGGACGACGCCCTATTCGGCGGGCACCGTCACGCTCGCGGAGACGGTGAATCCGGTGAACGACGCGCCGGTGGTCGATCTCAACGGCTCGGATCCGGGCACGACCTCGACGGTCTCCTATACCGACGGCCAGCAGCAAGCGACGGCGATCGCGCCGAACGCGACCGTGACCGACGTGGATTCCGGCAATTATGGCGGCGGCACCCTGACCCTCGCCTTCACCGCCAACGGTACGGCGGACGATCTCCTGGTGATCGGCGACCATGGCCAGATGAACACCGGCGACATCAGTGCGAGCGAAGGGAGCATCTACTATCAGTTCGGCTACATCACCGCGACCGGCGACCCGAACAACCCGTACGACTATACCTTCAGCGACATCCGCATCATCGGGACCTACACCGGCGGGAGCCAGGGCGATCCGCTCGTCGTGAGCCTCACCGCCGATGCGTCGCCGACGGTCGTCGCGAACCTCCTTGCCGACATCGGCTATGAGAACGCCTCCAATACCCCGGGCAGCTTGGCCCGCACCGTAACGGTGACGCTGCAGGAGAGCGACGGCACGACCAGCACCCCGGCTCTGGTGAAGATCAACGTCACCGACACGGACCTGCCGCCGACGGCGCAGGACGACCAGGTTGCCACCGATGAGGCGACTCCGCTGGTGATCGCGGTGACCGCGAACGACAACGATCCGGACGGTCCTCCGCCGGCGGTGATGACGATCAACGGCAACGCGATCAGCGTCGGCCAGACGATCACCCTGCCGTCGGGCGCAAAGCTCACGCTGAACGCGGACGGCACGCTCACCTACGATCCGAACCACCAGTTCGACACGCTCACCTCCCCGAACGGGGGGGAGACGGGCGCGGTGAACACCGACGCGACCGACAGCTTCACCTACAGCATCCAGGGCGGCTCGACCGCCACGGTGCAGGTGCAGGTGACCGGCGTCGCCAACGCCGGCGACCATCTCGAGGGCGATTCGGGCAACAACGTCATCACCGGCACGCCGCATTTCGATTATTTCGACTTCAGCCAGGGCGGCGACGACAGCGGCTTCGGCCTCGGCGGCAACGACGCTTTCTTCTTCGGCGGCGCGTACAATTCCGCCGACAAGGTGGATGGCGGCGCCGGCAACGACGTGGTCGGCCTGCAGGGGAATTATACCGGCGGCAACGCGGTGACGATCCTCGGCGGCAACATGGTCAACGTCGAGACGCTGAACCTCATGAGCAGCACGGGCGGGCCGGTCGGCTACGACGTCACCTGGCAGGACGGCAACCTCGCCAACGGCCAGAGGATGACCGTCTATGCCGGCAACCTGAAGAGCGGCGAGAACGACACCTTCAACGGCTCGGCCGAAACGCACGGCTACTTCATCATGTACGGCGGCGCCGGCGACGACCACTTCACCGGCGGCTCTGGCAACGATGGGTTCTTCTTTGGTCCGAACAAGTTCAACGCGACCGACACCATCGACGGCGGCGGCGGGTCGGTGAACCAGATCGGCCTCGACGGCAGCTATACCTTCTCGGCGGCCTCGCCGTTGGGGACGCTGGGTGGCAACTTCACCAACATCCAGACGATCGTCCTTTATACGGGCGACCCGCTGGATCAGTCGAACCCGTATCCGAACGTCTTCCACATCGAGACGAACGACAATGCGGTCGCTTCCGGCCAGTTGCTGACGATCTATGGCGCGCTCGTGCTCACCGACTTCACCTTCAACGGTTCGGCGGAGACCGATGGTGCGTTCCGGATCGTATCCGGTATCGGCAACGACACCCTGATCGGCGGCGCCGGCAACGACATCTTCTTCGGGAACCTCGGTGCGGACACGATGACCGGCGGTGGCGGCAATAACACCTACGTCTATAACGACGTCGCCCAATCGGCCGGGAACTCGGCCGACCGGATCACCGATTTCCACAGCGGGGACATCATCGATCTTTCCGGGATCGACGCGAATACCGGATTGGCGGGTGACCAGGCGTTCACGTTCATCGGCTCGAACAGCTTCGACGGTCAGGCCGGCGAGCTGCGGGCGGTGTTCGACGCGGCGCACAACGTCTGGACGGTCGAGGTGGACGTCGACGGCGACCAGCATGCCGACATGTCGATCGTCCTTGCGACGACCGGCGGCCACATCATCACTGCCAGCGATTTCAACCTCTGAGGCGAACATGTTCGCGGCGGCCGCGAGGTCGCCGCGACAAGGGGTTGCATCCGGACAGGGCCTGCGCTTTAGAGGCCGACACAAAGGGAGCCATAAAATGAATCGGGACGAAGGCATGCAGAAGGTCATCGAGGCGCACGCCGGCCGCGCGGCACGGTCCTGGGAACGCCCCCAGGTGGTCCGACTCCAGGCGGGTCAGGCCGAGCAAACCTTCCGTCTGGTCGTTTCGGACGGCCCCCTCACGAGCTTCTCCTGACGTCGAAAGGCGCAGCCCCGCGCTCTCGAGCCTCTCATGGCCACTGACGATTTCATTGTCCGCCGCCGGGCGGGGTTGCTCGAGACGGAGGTCGACGGGGAGTTGGTCGGTCTCCATGTCGAGAACGGCACGTGCTACGGGTTCAACGCAAGCGCGACCCGCATCTGGGCGATGATCGAGACGCCGCGCCGCCTCACCGACCTGCGCGATGCGCTGGTAGAGGAATTCGACGTCGACAGCGCCACGTGCGAAGCGCAACTCGTCGACTTGTTGCGCGACCTCGAGGCGGACGGCCTCATCGAGTTGCAGCCGGTCGCCCAGCCGGCCTGACGTGACCGCCCTCGCCGGCTATTGGGCCTCGGGCGGGCATGACGAGCCCGGCGCCGCCGTCGAGCGCATGTTGAAGGCGCAGGCAGTCTATGCTCCCGCCGCTCCGATAATCGCCCGGTCCGGCGCGATCGCCGTCGGCCGACGGCTTTTCAGGCTCCTCGACGAGGACCGGCACGATCGCGGGCCCATCGCGGCCGCCGGCGGGCGGTGGACGGTCGTCGCCGACGCGCGGCTCGATAACCGGAGCGCCCTCGCCGAAACGCTGGGCCTTGCGCCGGCCGAGGCGAGTCGCCTCTCCGACGCTGACTTCGTCGCACGCGCCGTCGAACGGTGGGAGGAGGAGGCACCTGAGCACATCCGCGGCGACTTCGCTTTCGCGGCGTGGGACCGATCTCGCGAACGCCTGCTCCTGGCGCGCGACCATTGCGGCCAGCGACCGCTCCATTTTCATCGCGGCGCGGGCTTCTTCGCTTTCGCCTC
>Ga0207657_10000543_pt1 | contig 40303 bp, 39 predicted proteins | sample KBSC33metaG_FD_184316 | JGI IMG/M metagenome (GOLD analysis project Ga0207657, IMG submission 184316) | Corn rhizosphere microbial communities from Kellogg Biological Station, Michigan, USA - KBS C3-3 metaG (SPAdes) (version 2) | ecosystem: Host-associated > Plants > Roots > Rhizosphere > Soil ... | reverse complement strand
CCAGCCATTGTGATCCTGCACCACGCTCACGCGATCGGGCCTGAGCACATGCAGCTCGCGCACCGCGCCGTTCGCCACGATGGCTTGCAGATAGGCGTTTCCCGCGCATTGCAGGAAGGCATACCAGCGCTCAAACAATGCGGGGCCATTCTCCGCTTTGCTCGGCTGCCTGAGCAGTGTGAGCAGCGGATGGGTTTCGATTTCCGCCGCGCCCTCATAGAGGAGCCACGGCACACTGGCCGCGGCTTCGGCGATCATGCGCACGCAGCGATAGGCGATGGCGTTGGCCATCACGCCTTCGCGCACCAGCGTGGCGTAGTCGCGCGGACTCCATGAGGGCGCGCGCCCCGGAAGCGTGAGCGCGATGAGGGGGGCCATCGCTTTCGTTTCGGGCGCGCGCGCTGCGGTGGGCGCAACATCGCGCGTCCGCGCTTTCGCGGGACGGAAGAGGTTCTCAAACATTTTCGAATCCTGTCGTTGTGTTTTCCTCCCCCGTTTACGGGGGAGGTGGATCGGCGCGTCAGCGCCGAGACGAAGGGGGCGGCGCGCGCGATGCACCCCCTCCACCGCTTCGCGGTCCCCCTCCCCCGTGAACGGGGGAGGAAAGTTTAGTCGCCGAGCGAACGCACGCGCGGCTCCGCGCGTCGCTCCAGCGGGAAGAGTTCGGTCAGCGCCCAGACCAGCGCATCCATGCGGTCGGGCGATTTGCCGGTGCCGTCATATTGGCACATCTGATCTTCGAGTTCGGGCATGACGCCGATGTGGTGCACCAGCCCGCGCTCATACAACGCGGCCATTGGCGCGGCGCGGGTGCGTTTGTCGCGTGAGGCATGCACCAGCTTCACCGGCGCGGTTTCCAATTCGCGCAACAACATGGTGCGGATCATCTCGCCACCCTGATTGGCTTCGGCGACGATCTTGTCCGCCTGGAATTCTTCGAAAGCATCGATGGCGTGGCTCGCCCATTGCGCGGGCGTGAGCCTGCCTTTGCTGCGGTCGGCCAGGACATGGCCCTGCCCGTTCGCATCGATGCCCGCGACGACGATGCCGCATTCATCGCCGCGCATCCCGACCGGCGGATCGATGGCGACGACGACACGCACAAGAGCAGGCCGCTCGCGCAAACGGTGGCGCTCGATCCAGTCGCGCTGCCACAGTGCGTTGTCATTGTCCTCGATCAGATCGCCGTCGAGTTCCTGCCGGCCCAGCCGCGTGCCGCCATAGCGGCGTTCCATCTGGCGCATGTAGCTCTTCGCGAGGTTCGCCCGGTTGTCGCGCGTGGTCATGCGCGTGAAGGCGACGCCTTCCATCGCGATGAGATCGCGCAGCGGTTTGATCGCGCGCGGCGTGGTGGTGACCACCATGCGCGGATCGTCGCCCAGGCGCAGCGCCATCAGCGCCATGTCGAGCGCGCCTTGCGGGTCCGGCCATTTGGCGAATTCATCGCACCATGCGCCGTCGAACTGGTGGCCGCGAATGGAATCCGGCTCGTCGGCGGAGAGCACATGCGCAACCGCGCCGGAGGGCCATGTCACGCGGCGCAGCGACGGTTCGTATGTCGCGCCGTCGCTGACGGACAGCAATCCGCTTTCGCCTTCGATCATGATCGTTCTCGCTTCGTGATGCGTGGCCGCGATCAGCGCCACGCGGTTCATGCGCCGCGCGCGGATGCCGTCCGCGATCCATTCGGCGCCGGCGCGCGTCTTGCCGCTGCCGCGCCCGCCCATGAGGAGCCAGATGCGCCAGTCGCCGTCGGGCGCAAGCTGTTCATCACGCGCCCAGAAGGCCCAATGATCGAACAGCAGGCGCGCATCGCTATCGCTGAGACTTTCGAGAATTGTCGTTCGCGCTTCTTGCGGCAGCGAGCTGATCGAGTTTGCGTTCCAGTGCTTTTCGGGCGTCTGCATCTTTGGCGATATTCTTTCCCTTACGGACAAGATCGCGCCTGGCTTCCATGCGCGCGAGTTTTTCCAGCGTTTGTTGCAGCGAGGCGAGCACGCGCGCGTTTTCCATGCGGTCGCCCGGCTTCATCTCGCCGTCTTTTTTCGATTCCACCTGGCAGAGCTGGCGGTTTAGTTCCGCGAAGAGTCGTTTCACCATGAGATCTATCCAATCTGATTTGAGATCTTCGGGCGTCACCTCGATGAGCCTGAGAAGCTGGTTCATGAGAACGGTGTCGCTGCGAAATCCCGGCGGGGCTTCATTCGCCACACCGTGTCCTTTCATTTTCTTTTTTTTGCTGTTGTTCGCCGGAATCGGCGGCCCAGAAACGCCAAAGGCCCCGCGGGTTTTTCGCGAGGCCTTCTGTCTGGGCGCAATTCCAGAGTTGGCAAGAATGTACGGGGGGACCGTCACGGTGTCAAGCAAATTGGGAAAATAGTTTTTAGATAGGCTGAATAGTCCTAAGTATTTGATCCTACTAGGGAAACATCGCATCGCCCTTTCCTACGTGCGGATATCGCAACGAAAAATTTCGCGCGCATCGCAATTTTTTTGGCCATCGAACAGAACTTGCGAGATGCGCGCCACAATCATTGCCACGAAGCGCCCGCGAGCGCCTTGTGGGGCCAACGGAGTCGCGAAAATCATGGCCAGAGAAACCGTCTATCTTGTGCAGGCTTTCATGCTGGACAACCGCAAGCGGCTAAAGCCGGACAAAGCAGTGCCCTGCAAATCGCCGGAAGCGGCGCGCCGCATGGCGGAGCGGCTCGCAGATTCAAAGACCGGCGTGGTCGCGCTGGCGAGCACGGGCGACGCGGAGTTGGGCGATTACGACGACGAGCCGGTCATCATCTTCCGCGCCGGGCAATTGCCGGAGCAATACGAAAGTTAAGAACGAGGGTTTTCCGAAACGCTTTGGCCGGAAACGCGTTAAGCTCACTGGAACAGGAGCGACGCCCATGTCCGCCAAAGCCGTGAAGATCCCCGGACCCGATCATCCGATCGCGGTCACGCCCAATCCCAAACGCATCACCGTGTCGGTGAGCGGCAAGATCATCGCCACCACGACACACGCGCTGACGTTGAAGGAAGCTTCTTATCCGGCGGTGCAATATATCCCGCGCGGCGACGCCAACATGGCGATGCTGGAGCGCACCAACCATTCCACCTATTGCCCTTACAAAGGCGATGCTTCGTATTACTCGATCCCGTCGCGCGGCGATGTGGGTGTGAATGCGGTGTGGACCTATGAGCATCCGCATGACGCGATGGCGCAGATCAAGGACTATCTCGCCTTCTATCCGGACCGCGTGACGATCGAGGAGAGTTAGTTCACCTCTCCGTATCCCCGCGCCATCGCGGCGGCGAAGATCGGTATCCAGGCGAAGAAGAAAACCTCCAGCCACAGGAAGCGGCGCACGGTTTTGATCGCGCCGACGGCGGGAAGCGCCGCGGGATCGGTTTTCAGCGCGCGGCGCCAGCGGATATATTGAATCGTGGGCGGCACGGAGAGGATGCCGACAAGGGCAAACGTGCCGATCTTCGCCCAGAAGAAATGGTTGTGGCTGTAATAGGCCCAGCCCTTGGCCGCGAACACAGCGCGCGCGAAACCGACGATTAGGATAAGCACCGCGAGGATGCCGTACCACGCATCGGCTTTTCCCACGCGGGCGATATCGCCGGCGGTGATCCCCGGCTTCACCACGCCCACCTCGAACGCGATCACGCCCGCGAGCGCGAAGATCAGAACGTGATGGCCGATGGCGAAGGCCAGATCGGTGGTCGCAAAATCGGGCATGGACTCCCTCCGGATTATTTACGTCGTAAACTTATAGCAGAGAACGCCTGGTTCAAGAGCGGTCCGCCGCGGAAAGCTTAAAACTAACCCGAAGGAATTATGCCATTTTTGGCGCTTTCCTGTTCTTGTGGCGACAGGGGGCGTTTGTCGAGGGCAACCGCCATGTCGCTATCCGAACTTGCCGATCTCGCGCAGGTGGTGAATTGCGCCATCGTGCTGGTGTCCGTCATCTATCTGGCGCGGCAGCTGCGCCAGGCCGCGCTGAACCAGCAGACATTGATCCAGCAGGGCCGCGCGGCGCGCATCTCCACCCTGTCGCAACAGATGGCACAGAAGGGCGTGGCGGAGGCGTGGGAGAAAGGCGTTTATGGCGGACCGATCTCGCTGTCGGAGCTGCATCAGTTCCGCAATCTGTGCCGCGCGACGTTCATCAGCGCGGAAGATTCCTTTTTCCAGTATGAGCACAAGGTGCTGCACGAGGAAGGCTTCGAAAGCTTTCGTCATTCGATCGAGGTGATGATGCGCCTGCCCGGATTGCAGGCCATGTGGCTTCAGACGCGGCCGATGTACAGCTCGAAATTCGCCCAGTTCATGGACGACGCCGTGACGCGCGCGTCCGTGGAGACGGATGTGGATGAGTTGGCCCGCTGGGCCACGACGGTGGGCAGCGTGAAGAACAAGGATGCGTTATAAGCGTCAGCCGGAGAGCGATGCCAGCGCGGTGCGCCAGCGGGCCAGGCTTCGCATCTGCATGGAGGCCGCGGGCGCGTGTATGTCGCCCAGCAGCCCGTCGAGATAGGTGCGGAATTCCAGCTCATACATGTCGCGCGTCAGCAGCCAGCCCGCCGCCATGCCGGGCGCGCCCATGCCGGCGCGAACGCCCGTCTCGAAACTCGCGAACGCGATATCTTCAAGCAGGCCCTGCTTGTGTTGGAAATAGGAATCCTCTGCGCTCACGAAGATCGCGCGGCAGACGTTCAGAAACCGCGCGACATCCTTGTCCGTCACATCGGCCGATCCGGTGAAGCATTTGTCGATCGCGTCGGACTCGCGCAATTCGGCGATGCGCAGCGCGGTATCGGCAATGCGCGCCGCGCGTCCTTGCTGGATGAGCGCCCGCGAGTTGCGCACGTTCTGCCGCGTCTGCTGCGCCAGATAGACCAGCGACGCGAGCACCGCCACGCCGCTGATCAAGCTGCCGATGGACGCAATATCCGCCAGTGTCATTTCCAGAATCCCCCAGATTGCCGCCAATGACCCTAGTGAAATTCCCAAATAGCGCCATCGGGCCGCGGGGTTACCACGCCGTTCATCTCTCAGCCTTGAATCTGCCCAAAATATCCGTCACTTAGCCGCCACATGGCTGGCGATCCCTTCAAAGAAGCATTCGACGCAACCGGCAAATGGCTCCATCGCCATCAGCGCGGATTCGGTTTGGTTCTCACCATCGGCTCGCTCGTGGTGGCGATCCCGATCCTGCTCGTGCTGCTGGTGCCGACGATCCTGGGCTGGCTCGCGCCGCCGCTGGATTTGAAGACCGATCTTTATTCCGTGAACCGGCCCATCGCTTTCACGTTCGTGGATGCGGCGGGCGAAACCGTGGGCCATCGCGGCGCGCTGGTGGGCGAGCGGCTGAAGCTGGAGCAGATGCCGGACTACCTGCCCGCCGCGTTCATCGCGGTGGAGGACCGCCGCTTCTATTCGCACAACGGCATCGATATCCGCGGGCTCATCCGCGCGACGATCACCAATTTCCGCGCAGGCCACGTCGTCGCCGGCGGATCGACGATCACCCAGCAGACGGCGAAGATCATCTACACCTCGCAGGAGCGCACCTTCGGCCGCAAGCTGGCGGAACTGGCGGATGCGGCTTCGCTGGAGAAGTCGCTCTCCAAGAAACAGATTCTCGAACTCTATCTGAACCGTCTCTATCTCGGCTCCGGCGCGTATGGCGTGGACGGCGCGGCGCATGTCTATTTCGGCAAATCGGCGCGCAATCTCACTTTGCCGGAAGCCGCCATGCTGGCGACGCTGACGCGCGCGCCATCGGTGTTCTCGCCGCGCCGCGATCTGGCCAGCGCGCAGAACCGCGCCAATCATGTTCTGGACGCGATGGTGGAAACCGGCGCGATCACGCAGGCACAGGCGGACGACGCCAAGGCGCATCCGGCGGTGATCTCCGACCCGGCGATCGTGGATTCGCGCAATTTCTTTCTCGACACAGCCGCCGACCAGGCGTTGCAACTGGCGTCGGTGAACGGCCAGCAGCCGACGAATGATCTGGTCGTCCACACCACGCTCGATCCCAAGCTGCAGGATGCCGCGCGTCACGCGCTGGTTCGCGTTCTCAACGCCAAGGGCAAGAAGGCGCATGCATCGCAGGGCGCCGTGGTGATGATGAAGCCGGATGGCGAAGTCGTGGCGCTGGTGGGCGGGCGCGATTACGACGCGTCCTCCTTCAACCGCGCCACGCAGGCCGAGCGCCAGCCCGGCTCGTCGTTCAAGCCGTTCGTCTATCTGGCGGCGCTGGAGAACGGCATCTCGCCTTGGGACGTGCGCACCGACGGCCCGGTGGACATCAATGGCTGGTCACCGACCAATTACGGTCACCGCCAATACGGCACGATCACGCTGGCCGAAGCGCTGGCGCATTCGGTGAACACGATCACCGCGGGGCTGGGACAGGAAGTGGGAATCTCCACCGTCATCGAAGCGGCCAAGCGCGTGGGCATCACCTCGCCGCTGGAGCAGAACGCGGCGCTGGCGCTGGGTACCTCCGACGTGACGCCGATCGAAATGACCGCGGCCTATGGCGCTTTCGCCAGTGGCGGCTATCGCGTCTATCCTTATTTCGTCACCGAAGTGGACGATCTGGGCGGACACGTTCTCTACAAGCGCACCGCGCCGCAGCCGCAGCGCGTGATCGCAAGCCATGTCGACAAGGATCTCGTCGCGATGCTGTACGGCGTGGTGACGAGCGGCACCGGGCGTGCCGCCGCCATCCCCGGCCATGAAGCGGCGGGCAAGACCGGCACCACGCAGGACTATCACGATGCCTGGTTCGTCGGTTTCACCGCCGATTATGTGACGACGGTGTGGATCGGCAATGACGATTCCTCGCCGATGAAGAACGTGACCGGCGGCACCCTTCCGGCGACGATCTGGCACGATGTCATGGCCTATGCGGAGAAGGGCCTGCCCTCCAAGCCGCTGGACAGAAGCCCGCCGCAGCCGGCGACCGAGATCACGTCGCTCGACCAGACGATGGGCATCGACACCGAATCCGGCGACGGCGTGAACCTGCCCTCCGGCGTGAGCGAGGATCAGGGGCAGGATCAATCGGAGCAGGACAGCGACAACGCCAATGGGCGCGACCGCGGCGGCTTCTTCGATTGGCTGTTCGGCCGCGATCAACAACGCCGCCAGCAACAACAACAGCAAGACCAGCAGCGCCAGCAACAGTTGCAGCAGGAGCGCGAGCAGCAACAGCAGCAAGCGCCTGCCGTGCCGCCCGGCGCTTATTATCAACGGCCGCGCCCCTACCAGCCGCCGGCTTATCCGCCGCCGGACCAGCCGCCGCCCGGCTACGCACAGCCGCGGCCGCCCACGGTGATCCATGCGCCGCCGCCCGACCAGCCGCCGCCCGACGACAATGGCGACGACGAACAAGGCCCGCGCCATCCCGATGGCGGCGGCCCGGACCACTAGAAACGAACGGCAGAAATGAAAGCCGCTCGCGGGGGCGTGATCACGCACGCGCAAGAAGCGGGTTTACAACTTCGCCGCCCGATCTTTTTCCCGAAGCCCGGGCAGCGCCCGCGCCGCCTATGCCCATGCGCGCGGCACGGGCACGGCCCTTCCGTCCTGATGCGGAAGGGCCGGCCAGTTCCTCTTCAAGGAGTCTTCCATGCTTGCACGAATCCTGACTGCGCTCGGTGCCTGTTGCATGGCAGGCGCCGCTTTTGCCGGACAGCCGCATCTCTACGACGACGTGCCGCCCGATCTGGCGAAGGCCGCGTATTTCTATGACGACGCGCAGATGCAACAGGACGGCAAAATGATGAACGCCATCCTCGCCGACGACTACAAACTGATCGGCGGCAGCGGATCGGTGGAAGACAAGCAGCACTTCATCGCCGACGTGGTCGATCCGAAATTCAAGCAACTCCCCATCGTCATCGAGGAGCCGCTGCATATCGTGTGGAAAGACGGCGCGGTGCTGGGCGGGCTGGTACACAACAAATGGATCCAGGACGGCAAGCCCGGCAGCGTCACCATGCGTTTCGGCGATGTATGGGCCAAGCGCGACGGCAAATGGCGCGTCGTCTATACCGAGGTGACGCGGATACCGGAAAAGAACTAGTACAGCCTGCGTTCGGGCGGACTGGCTGCACGCCACCTTCGAAGCATGAAGGCAGAGCGGATACGCCGGAACGCCTCCTGCCCTAGCACAAAATATCCACCGGCCTGTGAAGCGCCGCGCGCATCTCCTGATCCTCCAGTTCCAGGGGACGCGGGTCGTAGGGATGGAAGGCGAGCTGGCGGGCGCGGTCTTCCAAGGCCAGCGCCGCGCGCAGGAACAGATCGACATAATCGTCGTCCGTCTCCTCCTGCGCGGAGATCCTGAGCTTGCGCGCAACCGCGAGAATCTCGCGCAACTGCTCGGCTGTAACCCGGTGACCCATGCGTCAGAAACGCCCCGAGTCGGAGGGTCGTTGCCAATAATTCGATTTATCAACGTAAACGAAACGTTAATCGGCTCCGCGAATCAGCCGTAAGGATCGAGCGCCAGCAGCGCGAAGCTGGCGAGCCAGTGTTCGCCCATGTAATCGCCCGCGATGTGATCGAGCGCCGAGGACAGCAGCGTGTCGATCGCCGGATCGATCTTTGCGACGGCGGGATGCGTCGGCACCATCGCGTCGCGGATGAGGCGCCAGCACCAGGCGCGGGAGAGATTGAGCCCGTCCAGATGCGCGATCTGCCCGTCGCTTCGGTCGCTCACGGTGGCGGGGGTGAGCAGCACCTCCGGGATCTTCGGCAGGAATTTGCTGAACCAGGCGCGGAATTCGCCTTCCGCGAAGACCGTCTTCATCAATGCCGCTTCCATCAAGGTCGGTGACAGGAAGTCGGATTGCGAAGGCTCGTTGACCGTCACGCCTTCATCGTTCACATGCCATTGGCTGGCCTTGGCGGCGAGAAAATTCTCGAATTCCGCGTCCTCAACCGCGTGCGCGTAATGGAGGGCCAGCTTCAGTGCGAAGCTGGTGGACGAATGCACGCCGCTGCGGACGGGATAGGTGGCGATCGGCAGGAAATCGCGGAAGCGCTGCACGAAGGCGTCGGCCATTGGTTTCAGGTTTGCGGCCCAACGCTTGCCCTCTTCGGTTTCGTGACGCGCAAGTTCGCCTTGCAGCATCAATGCCCAACCCCAGCCATAAGGCCGCTCAAACCCGCGCGCCGAGGGACGCGCGAGATAGGCGACCTCGCCGGCAACTTTCTCCGGCGTGAATTGTTCATCGAGAAGCTTGCGGATATTCGCCGCCTGCGCGCCTTGCGGGAAACGGCGATAGATGCGCGCCAGAAGCCAGTGCGAATGCACCGCGCTGTGCCAGTCGAAACTGCCATAGAAGATGGGATGCAGCTCGCGCGGGCCTTTCACATCTTCGGGGCCGGTGAGGACATGATCCATCTTGTTGGGCCATTCGCGTGTGACATGGCCAAGGGCGACGGACGCGAATTTGGCGGCGAGATCGGGTGTGAGGGTGTGGGTCATGGGGCGAAGATAACGCACACCGCACAATTTTTCCTCCCCCGTTTTACGGGGGGAGGAAATTAGAATGCCAGCGCGTACATCAGCACGATGTTGACGATCAGCAGCGGGATCGCGGTCGGGATCTGCGCGCGGATCACGGCGTAGTCCGGGATTTCCAGCAGCGCGGCGGGGACGATGTTGAAATTGGCGGCCATGGGCGTGACGAGCGTGCCGCAATAACCGGCCAACATGCCGAGCGCGGCCATCACCGTCACATCGCCGTGAAATTGTCCCACCACGAGCGGCAAGCCGATGGCGGCGGTCATCACCGGGAAAGCGGCGAAGGCATTGCCCATGATGATCGTGAACAGCGCCATGCCGATGCAATAGGTGGCGACAGCCGCGAAGGGCGTTCCCAGCGGCAGATATTGCGTGGCGATGATGCCCACTTCCTTGCCCACGCCACCCGCCGCGAACACCGCGCCGAGCGAGGCGAGAAGCTGCGGCAACAACGCAGCCCAGCCGATGGTGTCGGCGAGACGGCGCGCCTCTTCCAGCGGCGCCAGTGCGGGCGGTTTCATCCAGATATAGCCGACGACCAGCGCCACGACGACGCCGATGCCGAGCGAGATGAGCGTGACCTGCTTGGGATCGACAAGGCCGGAGCCTTTCAGGAACAAGGTGCCGATGAGTGCGACGAGCGGAATGATAAGCGCAATATAGAACAAGCCGTTGCCATAGCGCTGCGCGCGTTCGCGGCGTTGTTCGGGCGATGTCGTTGGCGGGGCGGTGCGGCCGATGAAGTTGAAGCCGCCTACGATCACCAGCGCCAGCACCAGAACGCCATTGGCAAAATCGGACAGATGCGAGCCGAACAGGAAACTCGCGGCAAACAAGCTCCAAAAGATTGCATTGCCGAAGCGCTTCTTGTTGGCGCGGTCGCGAAGGCTAAGCGCCGCGACGGCGACGAACAGCGCGCCCATCAGGATATAGATGTGATCGAGAGTGATCATCGCATGACCTCCCTCTCCCCCTTTGAGGGGGAGAGGGCTGGGGTGAGGGGGCCTCTCCACCGACACATCACTTCGAGATTTGGGTTTGCCATCAGCGCCCCCTCACCCTGCCCTCTCCCCCTGAAGGGGGAGAGGGTGGATTGAGAGATTGGCGCTTTAATTTTCGATCCAGCAGCCACAGTCGCGTTCCATGGATGAGCGCCGCCGCGATCGCGGTCGGAATCGACCACAGCGAGATCGAGAGGGGCTGCACGATGATGTGGTTCTGTTCCAGGAAGCCCTTGATGAGCAGCACCGAACTCATGGCGAGGAAAATGTCTTCGCCGAAGAACGCGCCGACATTGTCCACCGAAGCGGCGAAGGCGCGGATGGTGTTGCGCTTCTCTTCGCTGAGCGGGCCGTCTTTCTCCGCCGCGGCTTCGGCCATCGGTGCGAGCAAGGGACGCACCACCTGTGCATGGCCGCCGACCGCGGATGCCAGCCCGATGGCCGACATCGCCTGCCGGAACAGCATATATACAAGAAGCAGCCGTCCCACCGTGGCCCCGCGCAACCGGCCGATCAGGATGCGCGCGCGTTCCTGCAGCCCCTCGCGCTCCAGAAGGCCGATGACCGGCAGCACCAGGAACACGATGCTGACGTAGCGGTTCTCGTTGAAGGCATGGCCGAACAGCGCGAGCGTGTGGACGAGGTCGAAGCCCGCGGCCCATCCGGTGGCGAGCACGGCGGCGGCGATGACCAGGAGCGGGTTTATCCGGATAAGAAATCCGACAATTACCACCGCTATCCCCAGCAACGCGATCATCCATCCCCCTTCGCAGCCGCAGCGAGGCGGCGCCGCCATATTGCCGCATGCGCCCAAAGGTGCAATTCCCAGCGCCCGCCGCAGGCTATGATTTGCGCGAGGCGTCAATCGGGGTGCTTCGGATGTTTCCGCGTTGGGTTCGCCGCGATGTTATCGTGTTGCTGCTCTGCAAGGCGGCGGCGCTGACGCTTATTTATTTTCTGCTGATCAAGCCGGCGATGGTGCCGGAACCGGATGCGCGATCCACCGCCACGCATCTGATCGGGGGCTGACGTGGATATTGTCGAACTCTCTCGCCTGCAATTCGCGCTGACCGCGCTCTATCACTTCCTGTTCGTGCCGCTGACGCTGGGCCTCTCCATCCTGCTAGGCATCATGGAGACGGTCTATGTGATGACCGGCAAGACGATCTGGAAACAATTGGTGCAGTTCTGGGGCGTGCTTTTCGGCATCAACTTCGCCATGGGCGTCGCCACCGGCATCACCATGGAATTCCAGTTCGGCACCAACTGGGCCTATTACTCGCATTATGTGGGCGACGTGTTCGGCGCGCCGCTGGCCATCGAAGGGCTGATGGCGTTCTTCCTCGAAGCCACCTTCATCGGGCTGTTCTTCTTCGCGTGGGACAAGCTCTCCAAGGTGCAGCATCTCATCGCGACATGGCTTCTGGCGCTGGGCACCAACCTGTCGGCGCTGTGGATCCTGATCGCGAATGGCTGGATGCAATACCCCATCGGCTCCCAGTTCAACGCGGACACCATGCGCATGGAAGTCACCGATTTCATGACGGTGTTCTTCAATCCCGTGGCGCAGGCGAAATTCGTGCATACGGTTTCGGCCGGTTATGTCTGCGGATCGGTGTTCGTGCTGGCGATCAGCGCGATCTATCTGCTGCAGGGCCGCTACAAGGAATTCGCCAAGCGCTCGATAACGGTGGCGGCGAGCTTCGGCCTCGCCTCCGCGCTGTCGGTCGTCGTGCTGGGCGACGAGAGCGGCTACACCGCCGGCCAGAACCAGAAAATGAAGATCGCCGCCATCGAGGCGATGTGGGAGACCGAACCGGCGCCCGCATCCTTCACGCTCATCGGACTGCCCGATCTTGCCGCGCACAAGACCAATTACGAGATCAAGATTCCCTGGGTGCTGGGCCTGATCGCCACGCGCTCGTCCGACGGTGTCGTGCCTGGTATTGAACAGCTTGTGGGCGAAGCGCAAACGCGCATCGGCACCGGGCTTGAGGCCTACAAGACGCTGCTACAGGTGCGCGCGCATCCGAAAGATGCCGCGTTGCGCGCCGAATTGGACAAGCACGTCGACGATCTGGGCTATGCGCTGCTGCTGAAGCGCTTCCGGCCCGACATCGAGAACGCGACGCCGGACGAGATCGCCAAAGCCGCGGCCAGCACCATCCCCGACGTGCCGGTGCTGTTCTGGTCGTTCCGCATCATGGTCGCCATCGGCTTCTGGTTCATCGCGCTGTTCGCCGTGGCGTTCTGGTTCTCCGCCATACGCAAGATCGACAACTACAAATGGTTCCTGTGGGCGGCGATCCTCACCTTCCCGCTGCCATGGGTCGCCATCGAGCTGGGATGGATCGTCGCCGAATATGGACGCCAGCCCTGGGCGGTGGTGGGTGTGCTGCCCACGGCGCTGGGCGTTTCGTCCACCAGCGCGAGCAATGTGGCGGCCAGCATCATCGGCTTCGTCACGTTCTATTCCGCGCTGCTGGTGGCCGACATCTATCTCCTGCAGAAATTCATCCGCCTCGGTCCGGAAGACGCGATCGATGCGCCGGAGAATGCGACATGAGCGAATATGAAATCCTCCGCCTGATCTGGTGGGCGCTTCTCGGCATATTGCTGATCGGCTTCGCGGTGATGGATGGTTTCGATCTGGGCACGGCGGCGCTGCTGCCTTTCGTGGGGCGCACCGACAAGGAACGCCGCATGGTGCTCAACACCGTCGGGCCGGTGTGGGAAGGAAACCAGGTGTGGTTCATTCTGGGTGGCGGTTCGATCTTCGCCGCGTGGCCGATGCTCTATGCCGCGAGCTTTTCCGGTTTCTATCTGGCGATGTTTTTGGTGCTGGCGACGCTGATCCTGCGGCCCGCCGGATTCAAATTCCGCAGCAAGCTGGAAAACCCGACATGGCGCAGCTTCTGGGATTGGGCGCTGTTCGCGGGCGGCGTGGTGCCCGCGCTCGTATTCGGCGTGGCGTTCGGCAATCTTTTCCAGGGCGTGCCGTTCGGCTTCGACACCTTCATGCGGATGCATAGCGAGATCACGCTGCTGTCGTTGCTCAACCCGTTCGCCTTGCTCTGCGGGCTGGTGAGCCTGTCGATGATCGTGTTCCACGGCGCAAGCTGGCTGAACTACAAATCCACCGGCAATGTGAAGATGCGCGCGGGCAAGGCGATGCTTGTCGCCGCCATCGCCTATATCGCGCTGTTCACGCTGGCGGGCGTGTGCCTGGGGCAGATCGACGGCTACCAGATCGTGAGCGCGATCGCGCATGACGGGCCATCCAATCCGCTGCTCAAAACCGTGACGCGCGTGCCGCATGGCTGGTTCGCGAACATGACGGAGCATCCGGCATTGCTGCTGACACTGATCGCGGCCTATGGCGGCTGCGTGCTGGCGGTGCTGCTGCGACGCTTTCCCGGCTACGCGATGCTGTGTTCCGCGCTGGTTCCCGCGGGCACCATCGCGACAGCGGGCGCGGCGCTGTTTCCGTTCCTCATGCCCTCCTCCAGCGAACCCAATGCAAGCCTGACGGTGTGGGACGCATCGTCCTCGTCGCTTACGCTCGCGGTGATGCTGGGTGTCACCGTGCTCATTCTTCCGGTGGTCATCGCTTACACCGTTTGGGTTTACCGCGTGCTGCGCGGACCCGTGAAGGAAAGCGACATCGATTCCGGTCACGCTTATTAGGAGAAGCCCATGTGGTATTTCAGCTGGGTTCTGGGTCTTGGTTTCGCGGTGACGCTCGCCGTGTTGAACGCGATGTGGCTGGAAAGCCGCGTGGATCAGGACAAGAGTAAATAGCGCGTTCCCTTCTTCGTCATGGCCGGGTTTATCCCGGCCACCCATAAGCTCCGTCTCGCATGGGTGTTCATGGTCGCCGGGACAGGCCCGGCGATGACGGATTTATTTTATCTCCTTGCAAAATGGCTCTACGCTCTTCGCAGCCTTGCATTGAGGATTCCATGAAAGCTATTTCCGTAGTCGCCGCCGCTCTCTGTTTCGCGGCCGCTGCTCATGCCGAAACCTTCACCCTCAACGCCGCGCCGGACACGGTGGCGTGGGGCAATTACGATGCCAGCGCCAAGCCGGTGCTGCATATCAAGTCCGGCGACACGGTCGTCTTCCGCACCTTGCTGACGAACAGTCCCAAAGGTCTTGCCAAAGCGGGCGTGGCGGATGCGGATATCGAGCAGGCGCTGAAGGACGTGTTCGACAAGGTGCCGCTCAGCGCGCGCGGACCGGGCGGGCATATTCTCAACGGTCCCGTCTATATCGACGGCGCGGAGCCGGGCGACACGCTGGAGATCCGCATCGACAAGATCGAACTGGCGATCCCCTACGCCTACAACGCCTTCCGCTATGGCGCGGGGCTGATGACCGATGAGTTTCCCTATGCGCGGATGAAGATCATTCCGCTCGACAGGAAGAAGATGGTCGCGCATTTCGCGCCGGGGATCGACATTCCGCTGCATCCCTTCTTCGGCAGCATGGGCGTGGCGCCGCCGCCGGATTTCGGCAAATATGACAGCGCGCCGCCAACGATGATCGGCGGCAACATGGACAACAAGGAGCTTGTCGCCGGCACGACGCTTTACCTGCCGGTGTTCAACAAGGGCGCGCTGTTCGAGATCGGCGACGGCCATGCCGGGCAAGGCAATGGCGAGGTGGACATCACCGCGATGGAAACCTCGCTGATCGGCACGTTGACCTTCATCGTGCATCACGACATGCACATCAAATATCCCCGCGCGGAGACGCCGAAGTTCTACATCGCGATGGGCTTCGACGACGACCTCTCCATCGCCACGCACAAGGCGGTGCGCGAGATGATCGACTTCCTGGTGAGCGACAAGCACATGAGCCGCGACGACGCCTATATGCTGACCAGCGTCGCCGGTGACGTGGATGTCACCGAGATCGTGGACCACAACAAGGGCGTCCACGTGATGATGCCGAAGGGGATATTCAGGTAGAAACCTCCCTCTCCCCCTTTGAGGGGGCGAGGGTGATTCAACAGTGACCCCGCACCGGCGGGGGAGGAAAACTAACATGCGCCCGAACAAACTTCGCGAACTTTGGAAATCCGGCAAACACGCCAACAACATCTGGCTCTCGCTCGGCAATGCCTACGCCGCCGAGCTGATCGCGCATCAGGGATGGGACAGCGTGACCATCGACCTGCAGCATGCGCCGGCGGACTACAAAGACGCGGTCGCGATGCTCACCGCGGTGTCCACCACCGATTGCGTGCCGCTGGTGCGCGTGCCGTGGAACGATCCGGGCGACATCATGCGCGTGCTGGACGCGGGGGCCTATGGCGTGATGTGTCCGACGGTGGACACGCCGGAACAGGCGCAGCGCTTCGTCGGCTCGGCGCGCTATCATCCGCTCGGCACTCGCAGCGCGGGGCCGAACCGCGCGGCGCTTTATGGCGGCGCGGACTACGTCGCCAAGGCGAACGACACCATCATCACCATGGCGCAGATCGAAACCGCGAACGGATTGGCGAATGTCGAAGCCATCGCGAAGACGCCGGGACTCGACATGCTGTTCGTGGGACCGAGCGATCTTGGCCTGACGCTGGGCACGCCGGGCAATGCCAACCCCATGGAGAAAGTCACGCTCGATGCGATCGACAAGATCCTGCACGCGGCGCATGCGGCGGGGATTTATGCCGGCATTTTCGGCACGACGGCGGACTTCGCCAAAAGCATGTTCGCCAAAGGCTTCGACCTCGTCACCGTCACGACAGACGGCACGCTGATCGGCGCGGGAAAGACGCTTTCGTCGATCCGCTGATTACGGGTTCGGCGCTTCGCTCGGCGGATCGCGGCGCTTGGTGTGGGAGACGGCGGACATCACGCCGATGCCGACGATGACGAGCGATCCCACGATGATCCAGGTTTGCGGCACATGGATCAGGAACGCGCCGTAGATCAGCCCGCCCAGCAGGATAATGAAGCCGATAATATAAAGCATGAAAGCAGACATGGCGCGTCCCCGAGACTTGCGGGGATATAACGGCGGTTCCGTGAGGTTGTTCCCGATAGCGCAACGAGGGAACTACCGGATGCCAAATGCCATCTGTGCGAGATAAGCCGCGGCCCCAAGCAGCAACAGCACCGCCGTCGCAAACGCGATCAACATCGGCAGATCGCGCAACCGAGAGAGAATATATTTGAAGACACCGCCGGGTGTAAGTTCATCCATTCGATCAAAGGCTCTTCAGCCAGGGAATCAGCCGCGCATTCACCTCAGCCGGGCGTTCCTGTTGGGTCCAGTGGCCGCAGCCTTCCAGCACGTCGTGGCCGCGCAGATCGGTGAGATGCTCCTTCATCGGCGTGACGAAATCGTTCTTGCCGAACATGGTCAGCACCAGATCGCGGCTGCCACCGATAAAAAGGGACGGCTGATGAATTTTGCGGTCCGCATATTGCGAGAGATAGGCGAAGTCGCGGTCGTGATTGCGGTAGCGGTTGATCGGGCCGCGGAAACCGCTCTGCTTGAACTCGTTCACGAAATAGCTGAGGCCATCCTTGTGCAGCCATTCGGGAAATGGATCGGGGTCCGGCAGGCGATGCAGCAGCGTATCGCCGACAACCTTGTCGCGCGGCCATGTGCCGTCCGGCGCGTCACCGGAGATCGCATAATAAAAGCGGCGCAGGAAATCGCGCACATTCGCTTCCGCCTCGCGTTCGGCGACGCCCTCTTCCTGGAAATAATGCTGGTAGAAGAATTTTCCGTTCTTCGTGAAAATCGCTTCATAGATGTCGCGGAAGGAGCGTGTCGCCGGGCCGGTGTACGGCACCGACAATCCCGCGACAGCGCGCACGCGATCCGGCCGCACCAGCGCGCTGTTCCAGACGATCGGCGCGCCCCAGTCATGGCCGATGAGAACCGCCTTACCGTCGCCGCTGAGTTTCTCGATCACGCCCGCGACGTCGGAGATCATGTGTTCCATCGCATAGGCGTCCACCGGTTGCGGCTTGCCGGAGCCGCCATAGCCACGCACGTCAATGGCGCAGGCGGTGAAGCCCGCTTCGGCAATCGGCCCGATCTGATGGCGCCAGGAGAACCAGCTTTCGGGAAAACCGTGCACCATGACGACGAGCGGACCTTCGCCCTGCACGACGGCACGGATGCGGATATCCGGCAGATCGATGAATTGGAAGTTGCTCATACTCTGTCCCTATTCCGCCCTCCCCTTGAGGGAGGGCCGATAAAATTCGCAGCGCAGCGAAGAATTTTTCGGGGAGGGGTCTGCGCCTTGCCCCTCCCCGGATCGCTTCGCTCTCCGACCCTCCCTCAAGGGGAGGGTAGATTCTCCAACAAAAGCTCCAATGCTTTGCGTGCAAAGGCGCGCATGTTTTCCACGCGGTCGGTGCTTGCCGTCTCGAGCGTGATCGTGCGTTCCACATCCGGCCCCGCGAGCGCGATGCAGCTATGGCCGGCGGCGTCGCCGTAAGGATTGCCGGTCGGGCCCGCCGCGCCGGTTTCCGACAGTCCCCATGTGGTGCGGAAGCGGTCGCGCGCGGTTCTGGCGAGCAATAGCGCATAAGGCTCGCTGGCGGAGCGCATGCCGGCGACGGCGGCGCGTGGAATGTCCATCAAGGTCGCGCGGGCGCGCGGTGTATAAACCACCGCGCCGGAGACGAAATAAGCGGAGGCGCCGGGAATGGCGAGCAGCGCCGCCGACAGCAAGCCGCCGCTGGACGATTCGGCGATGGAGATGGTTTCGCCTCGCGCCTTCAGGCGTTCGGCGATCTTCTCCGCAAGCGGCAACAAGATCTGCATCGGCACTCCCCCACGCGCGAGTGTATCGCGCGGGAGAGAGATGCCAAGCGTCAGGTCAAACAATCAAGCATGAATGCGCGAGCGTGCTGTGGGAATGAGACGCAGCGTCTCCGTGGCTTTCACCCGCTGCGCCAGTTCGGGCAACAGCGCGACGGGCTTCGCATTCGTGCCGTCAAACAGCGTGAAGGAAATGAAGACATGCTCCCCCTCGCGGATGGGCAGGCGCGGAAAATTGTTTTCCGCCGCCTCGGTGACGCAGGCGGAGAGGAATTTTCCGCCCGCCGCCGCGATGCGCGACGGCATCGCCTCGCTCCATGCCGTGACGAAGCCATCCGGCACACTCGCGCCGAAGTAGTGGATCGAGGCAATCACCATGCCTTTCGCCGTTCCCGTCGTGCCGACCGGCGCGCGCTCCAAATACCTCGGAAAGTCCGCGCCGCTCCAGGCCGGTTTCAGCAACAGCACATTGTCGCTGTCCACCATCGTCGGATTGGCTTCACCCCGATGCGCCTGCCACACCGGGCCGTAATAGAAGGCGGGCAGCGCCTTGCCGCGCGCGTCCATATCCGCGAATTCGCGCAGCCAGACGAACCGGTCGGGCCGGTCCATATCGCGGAACATGCCGGGCAGGAACATGCCGAGCGTTTCCTGGCTCTCCACGAAGTTCTTCTCGAAGATGTCGATCAGCACATCACGCTTGCCGGGGTGCAGCGTGTATTGGCGCAATTCGATCACGGGGCGATGCGTGCGCGTGAATTGCATCACCCAGTTCGTCTCCCATGTCTGGCCGCCGTCGGCGGAGAAGGCCTGCTCCCATTGCGCGGCATCATCGCCCTTCGGCATCCAGAGGAAGCGCACCTTGATCGGCTTGCCATTGAACGCCTGATCGGAAAGGAACGTGCCGACGCCGTTTTCGAACCGGCCCAGCATCGGCGGGTCGATCGGTCCCGTCGGCGTGCGCCCGTCGATCCACCAGATCGCCCAAATGTTCGTCTTCGCATCGTAAGCGCGGATGGTTGCGGCGCGGTACGGGTCGCCCGGTTTGTCGAGGAAATTGTCATCGACATTGCCCGCGCCATTGAGAAGCGGCTGCGCGCGCGTCGTTCCATCGAACTCAAGCCATTCGGTGCTGCCGGCGAGACGCGCCTTGAGATAGCAATGGCGCACCTTCCAGTCGCCGAAGAAGAAATCGAAATCACGGGAATGGTCTTGCACGGCATTGTCCTTTGCGGTGGCTGCGAGAGAAGCGTTGAAGGGAACGGCACCCATCGCCGTCGCCAGCAGCGACAGGTGCATGAGATCGCGGCGGTTGATCGTCACGGATGCGATCCTTCGGAGACGCGGACGAAATCCGTGGTCCAGTTGGTTTCCCAGGTCTTGCCGCCGTCCGGTGAAAAGGCCTGCTCCCAATGGCTCGTGTTGTGCGTCTCCGGCTTCCAGATGAAACGCACCTTGATCGGCTTTCCGCGCAGTGTGTCGTTCGCATAGAAGGTGCCGACGCCGTTCACGAAGCGGCCGCGCACCGGCGGATCGAGATTGATGGACGGCATGCGGCCGTCGAGCCACCAAATCGACCACAAACCCGTCTTCGGGTCGTAGGAGCGCAAGGTCACGCCGCGATAGGCACCGCCGGGGATGTTGAACACATTGTCGTCCTCATTGGCGTAACCACCCAGAACGATGCGCGCGTCCTGCGTGCCGTCGAACTCCACCCAGTCGTGGCTGCCGGCAAGACGCTCCTTCAGCTTGCGGTGATGCGCGCGCCACTTGCCCGCAATGAAATCGAACGCATGCAGTCCGCTGAGATCGACCTTGTCCGACGCGGGCGGAGGCGCGTCCGCATTGGCATAGGCCGTGCCGGTTGCCGCGAGCGTGGCGGCTAGGAGAAGGGATGCGAGTTTCATGGGCGTTGTCCTCCAGGTTGCGGGCGGAGGTGTAAGCCCTTAAACATGACATCGAATGTCATGTATTGTGCGGTAGCCTGAAAAAATGCTCGCGAGCCGACTCCTTTCGATCCTGATGCTGCTGCAGGCTCGCGGCCGGATGAGCGCGAGCGCATTGGCGGTGGAATTCGAAGTGTCGGTGCGCACCATCCACCGCGACATCGATCAACTCAGCGCGGCCGGAATCCCGGTTTATGGCGAACGCGGGCGAAGCGGCGGTTTCGCGTTGATGGACGGATACCGCACCAAGCTCACCGGCCTCACCCAGCCGGAAGCGGAATCGCTTTTTCTTGCCGGCCTGCCCGGACCCGCCGCGCAGTTGGGACTCTCCGATGTTCTGCACACGGCGCGGCTGAAGCTGATGGCGGCGCTGCCCGCGAACATGCAGCCCAATGCGGAGCGCATCGCATCGCGCTTTCATCTGGATCCTGTCGCGTGGTTTCGCGGCGTCGACCCACTGCCGCAATTGCAACCGGTGGCGCAGGCGGTGTGGGGCGAGCGCTGGCTGAAGCTGCGATACCGCAACAGCGGCGAGATTTATGGCCGCAAGCTGGGACCGCTCGGCCTCGTTCTGAAAGGCGGCGTCTGGTACCTCGTGGCAATGAGCGGAAAAACCATCCGCACCTATCGCGTCGCGCAGATGCTGGACGTTGAGGTCACCGGCGAGCCGTTCATCCGCCCCGGCAAGTTCGATCTTGTGGATCATTGGGAGCGATCCTCCAGCGCCTACGAAGCCGGCGTCTATCGGGAGGAAGCGCTGGTGCGGCTGTCGCCCAAGGGTGTGGACCGGCTGGAAGCACTCGGCCCTTACGTTGCCGCAGCGGCCGCGAACTCTGCGCAGAAGCCGGATCGCGACGGCTGGGTGCGCTGCCGCCTGCCCGTGGAAAGCTTCGATCTCGGCGTACGGGACATGCTGCGGCTGGGCGAAGAGGTGGAGGTTCTGGGCCCACCCGCCTTCCGCGCGCAGGTTGCAAAAACGCTCAAGATCCTCGCCGCGCGCTATCGCGATTAAACCGGTGGCCCCCTCCCCGCGCGGGGGAGAGGGCAAACCTTTTTTCAGAGTCTGCCAAGCATCTTCCTCAAGGGAAGACTTGGCCGTTCCGGCAGCCGTGTTAGCGTGGGTTCGAGGAACGCCAGAATTGTCGACAACAACAACAACGCCGACGCCCTTCTTCCATGCGCCGCAACGGGATTCCCCGCTCGCGCTGCGCATCGCGGTCACCTGCGTGATGGTCGGCATGTTCATGCAGATGCTGGACAGCACCATCGCCAATGTGGCGCTGCCTTACATGCAGGGCAGCCTGCAGGCGAGCCGCGACCAGATCACCTGGGTGCTGACGTCCTATATCATCGCCTCCGCAATCATGACCGGCCCCATCGGCTGGCTGGCGGCGCGCTTCGGGCGGCGCGAGATATTTCTGGTTTCGCTCATCGGCTTCACCACAACGTCCGCGTTATGCGGCCTCGCGCAAACTCTCGACCAGATGATCATCTTCCGCCTGGCGCAGGGCGCGTTCGGGGCGGCGCTTTCGCCGCTATCGCAGGCGATCATTCTGGACCGTTATCCCATCGAACAGCGCGGCAAGATCATGGCTGTGTGGAGCGCGGTCATCATGCTTGGCCCCATTCTGGGCCCGACGCTGGGCGGCTTTCTCACCGACAATTATTCATGGCGCTGGGTGTTCTATGTGAACGTGCCGATCGGCATCCTGTGTACGCTCGGTGTGTTTTTCTTTCTCTTTGAAGAAAAGCTGCGCAAGCCGCCGGAGTTCGACTGGTACGGCTTCGCCTTCCTCGGGCTTGCGCTCGGCGCGCTGCAATTACTGCTGGACCGCGGCTCGGATCAGGACTGGTTCAATTCCACCGAGATCGTGTCCGAATGCGTGATCGCGGGGCTGGCCTTCTATCTCTTCATCGTTCACCAGATGACGACGAAGCATCCTTTCGTGAACATGGATCTGCTGAAGGACCGCAATTACGTCTCCGGACTTCTGCTGACATTTTTCGTGGGGCTTCTGTTGCTGGCGACCAGCGCGTTGCTGCCGCCCTTCCTGCAAAACCTCGGCGGCTATTCGGTGCTGGACACCGGATTGCTGCTGGCGCCGCGCGGCGTGGGCACGATGATCTCCATGGTGTTCGTGGGCCGCATCGTGCTGCGCAGCGATCCGCGCTGGCTGATGGGGATCGGCGCGCTCGTGCTGCTGTGGTCGATGTGGGAGATGTCCGGCTGGACGCCTGCGATCAGTTTCTCGACCCTGGCCGTCACCACCTTCATTCAGGGCGTGGCGATGGGCTTCATCTTCGTGCCGATGAACATGTACACCTATTCGACGCTGGCGCAGACCTACCGCACCGACGGATCGAGCATCCTCAATCTCGTGCGCAATGTGGGATCGGCCATCGGCGTTTCGCTGACCACGACGGTTCTGAGCAGCAGCACCCAGACCAATTACAACCAGCTTGCGGAATTTGCCTCGCCCTTCAATCGCGCGCTGAGCCAGAATGCGCCCAGCCTGATGCTGGGACCGCAACTGCCCTTCGGCGCGCAGGCTCTGAGCGGCATCATCGAGCAACAGTCGCAGATCATCTCTTACGGAAACACGTTCCTCTTCATGTTCTATGCGAGCTTGCCGGTGCTGGCGGTGATCCTGACCTTGCGCAAGACCAACCTGCTCACTGCCGGGCAAGCGCCGCAGATGGAAGCGGAATAGGCGCTATTTCACCAATGTGTATTTGAAATCATACGCGCTGCCCTTGGCGTCGCGCGCGTGGAGCAGCATTTCGCCCTTGGCGCCGATGTATTTTCCGGTGCCGCCGGTGACGGCGAGCGTGGTGTCGCCCGTGTCGTGGAACGGGCCTTCGGAGGTGATCTGCCCATCGGCCAGCTTCAGCGTCCAGATGCACTCATAAGCCTTGCTGACGACCGTGCGGATGCAGAAGCCGTTGTCGCTGCCGATCTGCTTCTTGTTCGCGGCGTCGAAGATGGGATTGGCGAAAGTGAGGATGTCGCCGGCGTTGTCCTTCGCCTTGCCGACCGACGCGGTGGCGTCGGTGGTGGCGTGTTCGACGACGGTGAGTTGTTCGGCGAGCGCGGGTGTCGCGATTAGTAGTGATGCGGTGATCAGAATGATCTTCATGATTTCCTCCTAATCCAAGATTGTCATGGCCCACCTAGAGTGGGCCACCCAGTTGAAATCTGCGCAAATGCGCCAAAGAATTCTCCACTCAATTTTCAACACCGAGCCGGCGTCACCTGGGTGGCCCGCTTTTGCGGGCCATGACAGTTATGTTTGTTTCGTCAATTTTGAAAGCATCGCCCGCGGGCGCCGTGCCGTGATCGTAGGGGCGGGCGAGCAGCATATAAAGAACGCCGACGCCGATGATTGCGAGCCATGTCACGCTCATGGACCAGTCGATATACCATGGCGCAGTGGGCGTGCGCGGCCAGGCCATGTCCACGATGGCGCCGACGCCATAGATCAGCGCGACGATGTTCACCGGCCACGCCCAGGCGCCGAGGCGGAATTTTCCGCCCGGCTTCCAGCCGCGCAGGCGCGCGGACAATGCGGCGACGACGATCATCTGGAAGGCGACATAGATGCCGATGATGGCCGATGCCACGATGACGGCGATGGCGTTCGCGAAGATGAGGCCGAGGCAGATGATGATGCCCGCCACGATGCCCGACATCACCAGCGCCCGCACCGGCACATGGGTGTGCGGCGAGACGGTAGCGAAGAAATCGCTCGCCACCACCATCTTGTCGCGCGCATAGGCGAAGACGAGACGGCTGGTCGCGGCCTGCAGAGACAATATGCAGGACATGAACGACACCAGCACCACCACGATCACAACTTTGAATCCGGTCTCGCCGAACGCGCCGATGAGAACCGCGGCCACCGGATCGGCGACCTTGCCGGAGATCGCGCCCACCATATCCGGCTGGGCGACAATCAAGGCGAGGCACACGAACGCCGCCGCGGCCATGCCGACATAGATCGTCATGCGCATGGCGCGCGGAATGGCGCTGCCGGGGTTCGGCGTTTCCTCCGCCACGTCGCCGCAGGCTTCGAAACCGTAGCAGGTGAAGAGGCCCGTCACCGCCGCGGCCATGAAAGCCGGCCAGTAATTGCCAGCACCGATGTTGAACGTGTCTAGCACCACGTTGAACGGCTGATGGCGCTGGAAGATGAGGAGATAACCGCCGACGACGATGGCGCCGATGATCTCGCAGATGAAGCCGAACATCGCCACGCGCGCCAGAACCTGCGTGCCCGCGAGATTGACCAAGGTGGAGATCGCCACCAGCACCACCGCGATGATCGTGACCGTCAGCGGCGTGGAGGCGAAGCCGAGCAAGGTGGCGACGAACGGTCCCGCGCCCACGGCAACAGCGGCGATGGTGGTGAACAGCGCCCAGCCATAGATCCAGCCCGCCATCCACGCCCATTTCTTGCCGACGAGGCGGCGCGCCCACGGATAGAGCCCGCCGGAAATCGGAAACTGCGAAACCACTTCGCAGAAGATAAGGCAGACGAGGAATTGCCCGGCGGCGGCGAGAAAGTAGGACCAGAACATCGGCGGCCCGCCCGTGGTGATGCCGAGCGTGAACACCGAATAGACGCCGACGACCGGCGAGAGATAGGTGAAGCCGAGCGCGAAATTCTCCCACAGCGACATCTTGCGGTCGAAGCGCGCGGTGTAGCCCAGCGCCGCAAGTTGCGCGGCGTCGTCGTCCTGTACGCTCATTCCCTGCCCCCAGCGGATGCGGCGCTATTTGTGGGACAGAGTCTAGGAGAGCGTCAAATCGCTTTCCTCCCCCGCTTTGCGGGGGAGGTGCCCAACGCAGTGAGGCGGAGGGGGTGGCTGCGGCGGAGCAAATTCTTCTCCTTCACCGCCGCCCCTTCCGTCACGCGCTTCGCGCGCGCCACCTCCCCCGTAAAACGGGTGAGGAAAGACGGTGGCGTTTGCGGCGCGAGGCTGATTTAGTTCGCGCGGCTGTCGGAGACTCGCATGGATACCCAACTTCGCATCGGTGGAAAATTCGAGGACGGCAAAGGCACTCCCGAAAAAATTCTCAACCCGCGCACGGGCAAGCTCATTGTCGAGGTGCCGGAGGCGTCGAACGAACAGGTCGACAATGCGGTGTTCGCGGCGGACGAGGCGTTCGATGCGTGGTCGCGCACGACGCCGGCCGAACGGTCCGGGATGCTGCTGAAGCTCGCGGACCTGATCGAGAAGGATGCGGACGCCTATGCCGATCTGGAAGCGTTGAATTGCGGCAAGCCGCGGCATCTGGTGTTGAACGATGAAATTCCCGGCGTGGTGGATTGCTTTCGCTTCTTCGCGGGCGCGGTGCGCACCATGCATGGGCCGGTGGCGGGGGAATATCTCGCGGGCTTCACCTCGATGATCCGGCGCGATCCCGTCGGTGTGGTGGCGCAGGTGGCGCCATGGAATTATCCGTTGATGATGGCGGCGTGGAAACTTGCGCCCGCGCTCGCGGCTGGAAACACCGTCGTGCTGAAGCCGAGCGAGCAGACACCGCTCACCGCGCTGAAACTGGCGCAGCATCTGGCCGAGATTTTCCCCGAAGGCGTGGCCAACATCATCACCGGGCGCGGTGCGTCGGTCGGCGACCGGCTCATCAATGCGCGGCAAGTGGCGATGATCTCGCTCACTGGCGATGTGGGCACCGGGCGCAAGGTGATCGCGGCGGCGCAGGCGACGTTGAAACGCACGCATCTGGAACTGGGCGGCAAGGCGCCGGTGATCGTGTTCGACGATGCCGATATCGAAGCGGTGGTCGCGGGGTTGCGCTCGTTCGGGTTCTACAACGCCGGGCAGGATTGCACGGCGGCGTGCCGCGTTTATGCCGGCGAGAAAGTGTACGACAGACTGGTCTCCGAACTTTCCAGCGCCGCGTCATCGCTGAAATTCGATCAGAAGGATGACGGCGAAAACGAACTCGGCCCGCTGATCTCCGAGCGCCAGCAGGAGCGAGTTGTCGGGTTTGTCGATCGCGCCAAGGCGGTGAAGCACATCGAAGTCATGGCGGGCGGCAAGGTGGGCAAGAACGGTTTCTATTTCGAGCCGACGGTAATCGCCGGCGCGACGCAGGACGATGAGATCGTGCGCAAGGAAGTGTTCGGGCCGGTGGTGTCCGTCACGCGGTTCAAGGATGTCGATACCGCGGTGAACTGGGCGAACGATTCCGAATACGGCCTCGCCTCTTCCGTGTGGACGAAGGATATCGCGCGCGGCATGGCGACGGCGGCGCGGCTGCGTTATGGCTGCACCTGGGTGAACTGCCACTTCATGCTCGTCAGCGAAATGCCGCATGGCGGCTTGAAGCAATCGGGCTACGGCAAGGACCTCAGCATGTATGCGCTGGAGGATTACACCGTGCCGCGTCACGTCATGGTGAATTTGCAGTAGGTCGCGCCTCGATTGTCATGGCCCGCAAAAGCGGGCCACCCAGTTGAAACGCGCACCACTGCGGCAGAAGAGTCTGTGTCACCTGGGTGGCCCGCTCTCGGCGGGCCATGACAAGCTTTGGTTTGAGGGGGAACGCGAACGATGAGCGACGACAGCAAGAAGTGCCCGTTCTCGGGCGGCATCGACCGGCGCGATTTCCTCAACGGCGTGGCGGTGACGGCAGCGTCGCTCGCCATGATGCGCGAAGCGCAGGCGCAAGCCACGCCCGGCATGCAGGACGATCCCGGGTATTACCCGCCGCTACAGCACAATCTGCGTGGCAGCCATCCCGGCTCGTTCGAAATCGCGCATGCGTTGCGGGACGGCACCTTCTGGGATCATGCCAAGAAACCGGAAGACAGCCACGCGATCTACGATCTCGTCGTGGTCGGCGCTGGCATCAGCGGATTGTCGGCGGCTTACTTCTTCAGGAAGGCCAAGCCCAACGCGAAAATCCTGATCCTCGACAATCACGACGATTTCGGCGGCCACGCCAAACGCAACGAATATGATCTGAACGGCCGCATGGAATTGCTGAACGGCGGCACGGAGCTTATCGACAGCCCGCGTCCTTACTCCAAAGTCGCGGCGGGCCTGCTCAAGGATCTCGGCATCGATCCGGTGAAGCTCACCGAAGAATGCGACCGCGACGATACCTATAATTCTCTTTCGCCCGCGATCTGGTTCGACAAGGAGACTTTCGGCAAGGATGCGCTGGTGGTGGGACAAGGCCGCGGCGGCGAGGACGGCAATATGCCGTGGAAAGCCTTCCTCGCGAAATGCCCTCTCGATGCGCAGACGCAGGCCGACATCCTGCGCGTGCAGGAAGGTGAGACCGATGTGATGCCGGGGCTTTCGTCCGATCAGAAGAAGGACAAGCTCTCCCGCATCTCCTATCGCGACTATCTGAAGAACTATCTGAAGGTGAACGACACCACGCTCGCCTTCTTCCAGACCATTACGCATGACGAATACGGCACGGGCATCGACGCGGAGCCGGCGCTGGATTGCTGGGGCTTCGGGTTGCCCGGCTTCAAAGGGTTGAAGCTGAAGCCCGGCTCCACCAACCGCATGGGCAATACGGCGGCGGGCTATCAGGACAATCCCGACCTGCCGACCTTCCACTTTCCCGATGGCAACGCGACGATCGCGCGTTCGCTGGTGCGCAAGCTCATCCCCGGCGTGTTGTCCGGCAACACGGCGGAAGACATCGTCACCGCGCATGCGAATTATGCAGCGCTGAACAAGGCGGGCGCGCCGGTTGCCATTCGCTTGTCGTCCACCGTTGTCGGCGTGAAGAACATCGGCGATCCGAAAAACTCCAAGGGCGTTGAAGTCGCCTATGCCCGCGCGGGCCATGTCTATCGCGTGCATGCCGCGAACTGCATCCTCGCGGGCTGGAACATGATGATCCCGTATCTGTGCCCCGAATTGCCGGACGCGCAGAAGGATGCGCTGCATGAGCTGGTGAAGGTGCCGCTGGTCTATACCGGAGTCGCGATCCGCAACTGGCAAAGCTGGCGCAAGCTCGGCATCCGCAACATCTCCGCGCCGGGCGGCTACTTCACGTCGATTCAACTGAACTGGTCCGTCGATGTCGGCAGTTACAAATCGCCGAAATCGCCGGACGATCCGATGCTGCTGTTCATGGTGAAGACCCCGGTATCGCCCGGCCTGCCGGAACGCGACCAGCACCGCATGGGGCGGCAGGAGCTTCTCGACACGACGTTCGAAACATTTGAATCAAAAATCCGCGACCAGCTTCAGCGCATGCTGGGCGGCGGCGGCTTCGATGAGAAGCGGGACATCCTGGCGATCACGGTGAACCGCTGGCCGCACGGTTACGCTTACGAATTCAACCCGCTGTTCGACGATTTCTCGATCCCGCCGGAGAAGCGCGCCAACGTCATCGGCCGCCAGCGATTCGGGCGCATCGCCATCGCCAATTCGGACTCGGGCGCGGCCGCCTACACGGACTCCGCCATCGACCAGGCGCACCGGGCGGTGGGCGAATTATTGGCCGGGTGATGCGGAAATAGCGCAGCGAATCCCTGCGGTTGCGACAGATCGTGACACCGCCATTCTTGACGGTTTTGTCACGAAACCCCACCATGGCGGCGTCCTGGGGGAACTTCCATGCAAAAGACTTTTGCCGCGCTCTATCTTTCTGTCGCAACCGTTTCGCTTACGTTGTCCGTGAGCGCATTGCCTGCCAAGGCGCAAAGCACCAGCGCTTCCAGCGGCGTCATCGAAGAAGTCGTCGTCACGTCCGAACGCCGCGAACAGGCGCTGAGCAAGGTGCCGCAAAGCGTCAGCGCCTTCACCAGCGAGCGCATGGATCAGTTGGACATCAAGAATTTCTCCGACCTCGTGAAATACACGCCGGGCGTGACCTTCGACGAAGCGTCGAACAACATCTCCATCCGCGGCATCAATTCCAGCGCCGGCGACGCGACCACCGGCATCTATATCGACGACACGCCGATCCAGATCCGCACGCTGGGTTTCGGCTCCGACAACGCGCTTCCGGCGGTGTTCGATCTGCAGCGCGTGGAAGTTCTGCGCGGACCGCAGGGCACGCTCTTCGGCGCGGGCTCCGAAGGCGGCACGGTGCGTTATATCACGCCGCAGCCGAGCCTCACCGATTACAGCACTTACGCAAAAGCCGAGTTCTCGACCACGAAGTACGGCGCGCCTTCCTATGAAGCCGGCGCCGCGTTCGGCGGACCGCTCATCGACAACGTGCTCGGTTTCCGCGTCAGCGCCTGGTACCGGCGCGACGGCGGTTACATCGACCGCATCAATTATCTGACGGGCGACACGATCGACAAGAACAGCAATCACGGCGGAACCTTCTCCGCCCGCGCCGCCCTGACATGGCAGGTCGATCCGACGCTGCTGATCACGCCTAGCGTGTTCTACGAACAGAAGAACATCCACAACAACGACCAGTACTGGGTGGGTCTCTCCAATCCGGGCAAGGGACGCTATGTGACCGCCACGCCCGAACTGATGGGCGACAAGGATCGCTTCACCCTGCCGGCCCTGAAGATCGACTGGACGCCGGGCGACGTCGAAATCATATCCAACACGTCCTATTTCGACCGTCACCAGACGGTGCAGGATTATTCGGGCACGCTCTACAACCTCTCCTATTTCCAAAGCGCGCTTGCGGGCGGAACGCTTCCCGACTACGCGACGGACTGCACCGCCAATGCGGGAAGCCTCTGCGCGACGCCGGGATCGGGCTATCCGCTTCTGGGCGCCGACAGCATCAATCTGCCGGGCTTCGGGCATTACAGCTCGCGCAACTACATCATCAACACACAACAGAATTTCACGCAGGAAGCGCGCATTCAATCGGCCGATCCCGATGCGCGTTTGACCTGGGTTGCGGGCATCTTCTATTCGCGCCAGAGCCAGCTCAGCGTGGAGCGCATCAACGATCCGCAACTGCCCGCGCTGACCCAATATCTGTGGGGCGCGTCGATGATGGACGTCTGGGGTGAAGACCTGCTGCCCAATGGCGACGACTACATCAACCACACCAACGGCCATGAGCGGCAGGAAGCCATCTTTGCCAACGTCGCCTACGCGCTAACCGACAGCGTGAAGATCCAGGGCGGCGCGCGCTATGCCAAGACCCACTTCGACTTCAGCAACTTCTCCGACGGCGCGCAGAATTTCGGCCCGCTCACCGGCAATACCGGCAAGGAAAACGAAAAGCCGTTCACGCCGATGGGCGGCGTGACCTGGCAGGTCAACGACGACGACATGGTCTATTTCAGTGCGGCCAAGGGCTATCGCATCGGCGGCGCCAATCCGCCGGTGCCGTTCACGGCCTGCGGACCTGATCTTACCGCGCTCGGCATCACGAGCCTGCCCGCCGACTATGGCTCCGACACGGTGATGAGCTACGAAGCCGGCAGCAAGGACAAGTTCTTCGGAGGCCGCCTGCTGGCCTCCGGCAGCGTCTATTATCTGAAATGGAAGAACATCCAGCAGAGCAATTACCTGCCCGGCTGCGGCTTCAAATACACCAGCAATCTGGGCAACGCCGAAAGCAAAGGTTTCGATCTGCAGGGCGAGTGGCTCGTCACCGACGCGCTCGATCTGGATTTCAGCCTCGGCTATACCGACGCGCACTTCACGACGAACGCAGCGACGGGCCCGGCGCCCGGCGCGCCCACGCTGGCGGTCAAAGGCGACCGTCTGCCCGGCTCGCCGTGGACCTTCTCCGTCGGTGCGCAATACAACGCCAATGTCTGGGATCACGATTCCTTCCTGCGGCTCGACTACGAATTCGCCAGCCGCGAAATCGGCATGACGCCGGCGCGCGATCCCGCCAACTCGCTCTATGACGGTGGATTGGTGGGCGAGCCGGAGACCAATGTCGTGACGCTGCGCCTAGGCACCACCATCGGCCAGACAAATATCTCCTTGTTCGCCGACAACCTGCTCAACGCGCATCCGCGGCTCGATCTGAGCCATCAGGACAGCGACACGATCCTCTACGAGGCGCGGACGCTGCGCCCGCGCACGATCGGCATCACCGCGACGTACAGAAACTGAGCCTCGCATTGTCATCGCCCGCTTCATGCGGGCGACCCATCTTTCTTTTCTGTGCAGGAAATTGGGTCACCCGGCCCTTCGCAAAAAAAGCGAAGGGCCGGGTGATGACGCTTTTGGTTTGTTAAATCATGATCACTTGGACATTGGGGCGCTGACATGAACACCGAACTGAAAGCAGGCTCGCTCTCATTCATCGAATCGATGGTGATGGGCGTCGCGGGCTCGGCGCCCGGCTACACCATTGCGGTGACGACAGCGGCGTTGATCGCGGTTGCGGGCACGCTCTCGCCCGGCGCGCTGGTCATTTTCGCGGTGCCGATGCTGGGCATCGCCATCGCCTACAAGGCGCTGAACAAGCAGGCCGTCTCCGCCGGCGCGGCCTATCAGTGGACGACGGTGGAGTTCGGCAAGTTCTGGGGCTTCTTCTCCGGCTGGGCGCTGATGGTGGCGGCGATGGTGTTCATGGTGACCGGCAGCCTGCCGCTCGCGACCGCGACGATCGATTTCGTCGATCCGGCGCTGGCCAACAACGTCGTGCTGAGCGCGGCCGTGGCGACGGCATGGTTCCTCGTGATCGCGTCGGTCCTCATCGTCGGCATCGAGGTGACCAGCCGGGTGCAGATGGTGATGACGACGATCGAGCTCATCATACTCGCCGCCGTGGTCGTGGCGGCCTTCGTTCACGCCGCCAAGGTAGGCCTCGCAAACCCTTTCTCGTGGAGCTGGTTCGGATTCGACTACACACCGCAGAGCTTTGCGACGACCGCGCTGATCGTGGTGTTCTTCTACTGGGGCTGGGATGTGACTGCGAACCTCGCGGAGGAAACCCACAACGCCGAGGACAACGCGGGCAATGGCGGCTTCATCAGCATTTTCGTGACCATCGCCTTTTACATCGCGTTCGTAGCCGCGGCACTTTGCCTATACAGCACGAAGGACGCGGCGGGAAAGAACGCGAACATCATCTATGACATCGCGGTGACATCCGGCTTCGGGCGCGCGGGCGGGCTGCTCGCGTCTTCGGCGGTGATCCTGTCCAGCGTGGCGACGCTGGAGACGACCATGCTGCAATTCTCGCGCACCTTGTTCGCGATGGGCCGCGACGGCGCGATGCCCTTCGGCTTCGGCAAGGTGGACCCGCGCACCAAGACGCCGGTGCGCGCGATGCTGGTGCTGATGGCGGTGGGGCTGGTGATGCTGTGGGGATCGAGCCTGATGCCGACGGTGAACGTCATCATCCAGGATTCCGTGCGCGCGGTGGGATTGCTGGTCGCGTACTACTTCGGACTTGCCGGGCTTGTGGCGGCTAAAGTGTTCTTCCCGCTGTGGAAGGAGCATATCGGCCGCTGGCTGTGGCTCTGTCTCTATCCGGCGCTTTCGGGCGTCTCGTTGATCGCGCTGGGCATCTACGCCATCACGACCTTCGACCTCATTACCAACCTCGTCGGCATCGGCGGATTGCTCGCGGGAATCGTGTTCTTCCGCCCCGGCCGCTACCGCACGCCGAAGCTGGTCGAGCCGATCGTCGAATAGCTATCCCAGCAGCTCGCCCACCGCGCGGTGCGCCTGATCGATGGCGACGTCGGTGTAGGCAGCCATGCCAGAATCGGCGTTGGCAATGGCGATGTTGCCGAACTTCCGGCGCGCGACGAGGTTTGGCGTGTGGTCGGCGTCGAAGCCCTTATCGCACAGCGCGTTGTATTCGGGCGCGTAGCCGTGCGGCCAGCGGTTCACCGCGATCCCCGCGATGTCGCGCGCCGGATCGAAGCCGCCGGCGGACAGCGTGCGGCCCAGCTGCGCGCGGATCTCGCGTTCGAAGGTTTCGAAGGATGTGGAAAGCAGCTCATAGCGTCCTGCCTTGTGCTGCTCGCGCTCCGGCAGGCCCGGCTGCGCCGGTGTGCGCGTCATGTGGACGAGGATCGGCTTTGCCGGATCGCGCTCGCTCTTGTAGGCGCCGATATTCACCGATGCGTTCAACGCGAACTGCGAATGATAACCGCCGGGGGCATAGACTCCGCGGATGCCAAGCTTCTTGAACGACGTCCAGTTCTTGATGGCCACACTCGTATAGACCAGCGGCGTCTTGATGAGCGCATGCATCGCCGCCTTTTGCGCCGCCGGAAGCTCGGTAACGATATAAGGGATCATCATGTTCCAGCTGGCGAAGATGCAATGCTTCGCGGTCACGCGATGGATTGCGCCGCCGCCGGGCGAAGCCGTGTAAGCAACCTCCACGCCGTCCTTCGCATTGCGCGCGCGCACGACGATGTTGTTGAGGCGGATGCGTACATCGTTCGCCGGACGATCTAGCGTGCCGTAATCGCATTTGACGGTGACGATATCTTCCGCGGTGTGTCCGGGCATGGAGCCGGGAACGAGCATTCGCACCAATGCGCGCGCGATGGAAGCATTGCCATCGGGAAAATGGAATGTCTCTGAGCCGTTGGGGGGCGTGGAATAGCCGCGCGGCGTATAACCCATGCGGTTGGTACCACCGGGTGCGAGTTTCAATCCGGCGAAACCGGGAAAGCCCACGCCCCAGCAATCCAGCGCCGATACCGCATCGATCCCGCAACCCCAGAGGCCATCAGTGCGGTGCTGGTAATAGGCGACGACGCCGGGATCGGCCTTCACGACATTGAGCAGGTAATCCTTGTAGGACAGACGCCAGAGCTTGTCTTTCTTCTGATCGGAAGTGAGGCCGGGATAGTAATCATCCGTCCCCGCTTCGATCTTGAGGATAGATTTGCGCACGCCATCGCTCAGCGGCGCGGCCGCGACGAAGGCTTTCAACGCCGCCGGATCGGCATGACCTTCATGGGCATCGAGCGTGACGAGCGCATCCTTGCCGAAGGTTTCCTTATCGAAGAACACGCCCTGCTTCAGGCCCTTGTAGATCGCGTCGTCATCGCATTGCCTGGAGAGTTCGGACGGATTGATCCCCAGCGTCTTCAGGACGCCGCTGGCGACGGGGCTGTAGGGCTTGGGACTGTCGATCTCCAGCGTGCCGCCATTGAGCAGATGCATGCGCCCGCCGACATGAAATTCGTTACGCTTGGCGTGGCCGCCAAAATCGTCATGGTTCTCGATGATGAGGACTTTCGCCTTGGGATTCTTCTGGCGGTAGAAATATGCCGCCGACAAGCCGCTGATGCCGCCGCCGACCACGACGAGATCGTAGCGTTCGTTCACGGCATCGACTTTCGGCGTCTTCGTCCAGAAATCGCCGTCGCGCAGTTCATGCGCGCCTTCGAACGAGCCGGGATGGCTGCCCCGCAGGCCGAGTCGCGTGGGCGGATAATAGCCCGCCGCGTTCTGCGCTTCGGTTTCAGCTTGCGCGGCCGCGGCCAGTTCCGGCGCCAGGCCCGTCACCGCCACGCCCATGGCCGCGCCTTGCAGGAAATCGCGCCGCGCGATCTTGCCGCCCACACCCAGTTCCTTGTCCGATTTTTCCGACATGACGATCCCTAATAGAGCGGTTGCGCGACCAGCGCATTTTCGGCGTCGCAATTTGCAGGCGGCGTGGCCTTGGCGCGCGCCGCGGCGAGTTCGGTGCGCGCGGCATCCAGATCGGCGCGGAATTCGGCGGAGGAATGCAGCGCCGCAATCACGATAGAAGCTTCGGTGCGCCCCGCATCCACCGCGCTGGCATTGTGCACGCCGCAGACGACGCGGCTTTCGCCATAGGCGCGCGCACGGGCCAACACCTGCGTGGCGCGATCCGGCGCAATCTCCGCCAAAACCAATCCAAGCCCCCAGCTATAGGTGGAATGGCCGGAGGGATAATCGAAGCTTTTGGCGAAAGCCGGCGTGATGGCCACGCAAGTCTTGCCTTTGTCGATCAGGAACGGCCGCTTGCGCTTGTTGAAGTTCTTGGCGTCGCGCCCCGCAAGGCCCAGATCGGCGCCCATCCGCGTGATCAGTGCGGTCAGATGCGGTTCATCCGTGGGATTGATCGTCACGCCCAGCGCGCAGGTGAAATCCTTCGCCATGGCGGGATCGAAGTAATCGTCGTCATTCACCGCCATCTGCCAGCGCGCGCTGCCGTTCAGCTTGCGCGTGCGCAGGAATATCTTGCGGTCGGCTTCATAGCGCGCAGTGCCCTTCACCGGGGCGTGCGGCAGAATGACGGTGGTATCGGGCGCGGACGCGGCATCGAGATAGCCCTGCGGCTTCTGCGAATCCGCCAGCGCGACGCCGCACACGAAAAGAAACCCGATCCCCAGCAGCAGAGCTTTGCGCATGAATCCCTCCAACCCGCGCCAGTATCACCTCCCCCTTGTGGGGAGGTCGACAAAATTCTGAGGGCCGGAAGCGTCAGCGCGTGGTGATCGTTGTCAGCGTTTGCCCAGTTCGAGGCGCAGAATTGCCGCAGCGCCGCGCAGGCCCGCGTGATCGTCCACGATAAGCGCGGTGGGGATGACTTTCATGTAATCGGCAAAGCGCCCCTTGTCCTCGAACCGCGCGCGAAAACCGGAGGCGACGAAGAAGTCGACGGCATTGGGCAATATGCCGCCCGCGATGAGGACGCCGCTGCGCGCGCCCATGCCCAATGCATAATTGCCCGCGACCGAACCCAGAATGGCGCAGAAGCGGCTGAAGACTTTGGCTTCGAAGGAGTCGGGCTTCTCGCGCGCGGCCTTGGTGATGTCTTCCGGCGCGATGTCGGCGGGCGCACGGCCTTCGATCTGCGCCATCGCAACGTGGAGATTCCGCAGGCCGGGGCCGGAGATGATGCGCTCATTCGACACGTGGCCGAACTTCCTCATCAGGATGCGCAACACCTCGATCTCCAGATCGTCCGTCGGCGCGAAATCGGCGTGCCCGCCTTCGGTGACCAGCGGCAGCATCGCGTCATTGCTGCGGACGAGCCCGCCGACGCCAAGCCCCGTGCCAGGACCGACAATCGCCATCGTGCCGGTGCGCCGGTTGCGGAAGGGCAGCGGGCCGATCTGCTTCAGGTCCTGATCCTGGAATTCCGGTACCGCTTCGGCCAATGTTTCGAAGTCGTTGACGACGCGCGCGAAGGGAATTTTCAACTTGCTGCGCAGATCGTCTTCGGAGATCGTCCAGCCGGCATTGGTGAGATGGATCGCGCCATGCTGCACCGGGCCCGCCACGCCGAACACCAGGCCGGCGATAGAGCCGCTGAAATTTAGCGCTTTAAGATAAGTACGCGCTGCATCGGCAATATCCGAATGATCCTTGGTGGGATATTTGCGCACGCTGTCGAACGAAACCCGCTCTGCATCCACATCGGTGAGCGCGAAGCGCACATTGGTTCCCCCAATATCGGCGACAAGTCCCAGGCTCATTCCGCCCGCCCTTTGCACCAAAATGCTTCGGCGCGTTCCGGCCCATCCGATCCCGCCCAATAGGGTTCCGGCTTCAACCGTGTTTCCTTCCAGCCCGCGGCGATGCCGTCGACCCAGCGCCACGCAGCCTCGGTCTCGTCGCCGCGCACGAACAGGGTCTGGTTGCCATGCAGCGCATCGAGCAGCAATTGCTCATAGGCGATGCGGCGGCGATGCGTCTTGAATGCATCGGTGAGGCTGAGGTCGAGCGACAACGGATTCATGCGCCAGCCCTGCTCTGTGAGGCCGGGCGTCTTGTTCATCAGCGCCAGGCTCACCTGCTCTTCCGGCTGCAGGGTGATGGTGAGGCGGTTGGCGATGAGATCGCTGCTGCCGTCGCCCGAGAACACCGAATGGGGCACGGCGCGAAACTGCACCACGATCTCCGTGCGCCGCTTGCCCATGCGCTTGCCGGTGCGCAGGTAGAACGGCACGCCCGACCAGCGCCAATTTTCGATCTCCGCGCACAGCGCGACGAAGCTTTCAGTGTCGGAAGGCTTGCCGCCCGACTCGCGCGCATAACCGGGAACGTTCACCCCATCGATGCTGCCGTCGGCATATTGTCCGCGCACGGTGCGGGTCAGCACATCGCGCCCGGTGATCGGCCTCAGCGAACGTAACACTTTCACCTTCTCGTCGCGCACGGCATCGGGATCGAGCTTGGCCGGCGGCTCCAGCGCCACGAGGCAGAGAAGCTGCAGCACATGGTTCTGCACCATGTCGCGCAACGCGCCATATTCATCGTAATAGCCCCAGCGGCCTTCAACGCCCACCGTCTCGAACACGGTGATCTCGACATGGTCGATATGGGCCTTGTTCCACAGCGGCTCGAACAGGATGTTGGCGAAGCGCAGCGCCAGAAGGTTCTGCACCGTCTCCTTGCCGAGATAATGATCGATGCGGAAGATGCGGTCTTCACCGAAGGCCGACAGCAGCGCGGTGTTGATGGCGCGGCAGCTGTCGAGATCGCGCCCGATGGGCTTTTCGATGATGATGCGGCTGGCGGCGGTCACAAGACCCGCGTTTTGAAGACCGTCGCATACCGGTGCGTAATGGTTCGGCGACAGCGACAGATAGAAGAGCTGATCCGCGTCGGGGTTGATTTCGTCCAGCAGCGCGCCCAGTGCCTCGAAGCCCGACGCCGCGCCGGCATCCACCGGCGAATAATGCAGCCGCGCGGCGAAGCGCGTCCAGGTGGCTTCGTCGATCGCTTCCTTGCGCTCGTCCAGCGCCTTGCGCGTCAACGCGATGAAATCTTCATGGCTAAGTGCCGAACGCGCGGCGCCGACGATGGTCAGCTTCTCCGGCAGCAAGCCGTCGTGATCCAGGTAATAGAGCGACGGCAGCAGCATGCGCTTGGAAAGATCGCCGGTGGCGCCGAAAAGAACGAAGTTGGTGGCCTTGGATGTCATGCCCATGTCTGTGCAAAACGTGCGTGCGCGATATGAAACCTGCCCCGCGAGCCGCAGGGGGTCAATGTACCAAGCCGCCAGGCGCGGCGATGTTCCATGCGCTGACCGTTTTGCCGCGGAAAAATTGATATTGTTCAGGCGTCGTAGCTCAGCGCCACGTCGTCGCTGGTGGGGACGGACTGGCAGGTGAGCACATAGCCTTCGGCCACTTCCTCGTCGGTGAGGCCGTAATTCTTCTTCATGGTCACGCTGCCCGACAGCACCTTGGCGCGGCACGTGGAACAGACGCCGCCCTTGCAGGCATAGGGTGCGGGCAATCCGGCGGCCTGCACGCTTTCGAGAATGTTGCCCTTCTCGGCGTTAAAGGAAATCTTCGAGCGGCGGCCATCCAGCGTCACGGTGATCTGCGTGCCTTGCGCCTTCTGTTGCAGGGCCTCATCGCGCGCGAGCTGCTCGGCGGAGATGGTGCCGGTGGTGAAACGTTCGATGAAGATGCGCTCCGGCGCGATGTCGCGCTTCAGAAGCACACCTTCCGCCGCATCCATCATCGGGCCGGGGCCGCAAATGAAGAAGGCGTCGGCGTCGTTCACATCGACCAGCGTGGAAAAAACTTCGTCCAGCTTGGCGCGATCGAGGCGGCCGTTGAAGAGTTCGATCTCTTCCGCTTCGTTTTCGAGGAAGTGATAGATTTCGAGGCGATCAAGATAATGGTTCTTCAGGCCCGCCAATTCTTCCAGAAACATGATCGAGGCGCTGTCGCGATTGCCGTAAAGCAACGTGAAATGTGCGCGCGGATTTTCCGCGAGCACGGTTTTCAGGATCGACAGAACCGGCGTAATCCCCGAACCGCCCGCCAGCGCGACATAATAAGGCATGTCGCTATCGGTCGCGGGAACGACGAAGCGGCCCATGGGCGGCAGGACTTCGATGGTATGCCCCGCCTGCAATGCGCTGTTCGCCCAGCCGGAGAAACGTCCGCCGGGCGTCTGCTTCACGGCGATGCGGATTTCGTTTTCATGCGGCGCGACGCAGACCGAATAATTGCGGCGCAAATCTTCACCGTTCATTTCGGTGCGCAGGGTCAGATGCTGCCCGGCCTTGAAACCGAACACATCTTTCAGCTCCGCCGGAATATCGAAACGGATGGAGACGGAGTCCGGCGTTTCACGGCGGACTTCGGCGATCTTCAATTTGTGGAAGCGTTCGTTGACGGACATATCAGTGACACTTGAAACGGTCGAAAGGTTCGCGGCACTCCAGGCAGCGATGCAGCGATTTGCAGGGCGTCGAGCCAAAGCGGCTGAGTTCTTCGGTGTGCGTCGAGCCGCAGCGCGGGCATTGCACGGCGGTCTTCACCGGCGGCGCGATGCCGTATGCGCGGAGCTTCTCGCGGCCTTCGGCGCTGATCCAATCGGTGCTCCAGGGCGGCGACAGCGTGGTTTCGATCTTCAGCGCGGAAAGTCCGGCTTTGTCGAGCGCGCTACGGATATCCGCTTCAATCGCGAGCGTGGCGGGGCAGCCGGTATAGGTCGGTGTGATGACCACCGCATCGTCCGTCACATCGCGCACGATGCCCAGATCGACGACGGAGACACAGGGAATCTCCGGATCAGGAACGTGCGCGAGAATCTCGAATACGCGATCCTTGAAAGCGCTGTTGATGGTTGCAGCCGCTACCATTTGGCATCCGGATAGGCGCGTTGGAGGAACTGCATCTCGGTCAAGAGATGGCCCAGATGTTCGGAGTGATGGCCTTTGCGTCCACCCACCGTCGCACGACGGGCCTTCGGCAATTCCAGAGTCGCCTCTTTCAACACCTTCGCGATGCGCGCATCCCATTCGGGGCGCAGCTTGCGCACGTCGCAGGCGACACCGGATGCGATCAGCGGTTCCAGCACGGCATCGACTTCGAACAATTCATCCGAGAAGCGCCACATCCAGTCGAGGCCGTTCACCAGTCGCTCGTGGCTTTCCGCCGTGCCGTCGCCCAGCCGCACCATCCATTCATTCGCGAGACGCGAATGATAGATGACTTCCTTCACAGCTTTGGCTGCGACGGCGGCGATGGTCGCGTTCGTGGATTTGTGCAGTTCGCGAAAAAGCAATTCCTGCCAGTTGGAGAACAGGAATTGCCGCGCGATGGTCTGCGCGAAATCGCCATTCGGCTGCTCGACCAGCAGGCAGTTCTTGAAATCCAGA
>Ga0207657_10000542_pt1 | contig 40318 bp, 36 predicted proteins | sample KBSC33metaG_FD_184316 | JGI IMG/M metagenome (GOLD analysis project Ga0207657, IMG submission 184316) | Corn rhizosphere microbial communities from Kellogg Biological Station, Michigan, USA - KBS C3-3 metaG (SPAdes) (version 2) | ecosystem: Host-associated > Plants > Roots > Rhizosphere > Soil ... | reverse complement strand
GCTCTAGCCATTCGCCCTCCGGCGCGTCGGCATATTTGTCGCCGAACTCCGCCGCCAGCTCGACCCCGATCGGCTTCAGATAGTCGCCGGGGTACATGCCTTCCGGAATGGCGCCGATATCGGCGCCCAACGCCTCTCGGTAGCGAAGGTGCACGGAGCGGGCGAGAGTCTCCACCTGCGCGCCCGCATCGTTGACATAATATTCCTTGGTTACGCGAAAGCCCGCGGCCTCGAGCACCCGGGCCAGCGCGTCGCCGACCACCGCTCCGCGGCAATGCCCCATGTGCAGCGGGCCCGTCGGATTTGCCGAGACATATTCGACATTGACCCGCTCGGCCCCGCCTGCGTTCGAGCGGCCGTAGTTCTCGCCCTCGCGAAGAATGGTGGTGAGCTCGTCGCGCCAGGCCTCGCCGGAGAGGCGAAGATTGATGAATCCGGGCCCGGCGACCTCGACCGATGTGACTGCAGGTGCAGCCAGGAGCTTCGGTGCGATCAGCTCGGCAAGTGCGCGCGGGTTGGTCCGCGCCTGCTTCGCAAGGACCATCGCCGCATTGGTCGCAAGGTCGCCGTGCGCCGCATCGCGCGGCGGCTCGACCGAAACCGACTTGCGATCGATCCCGCCCGTAAGCGCGCCTTCGGACTGAAGTTCGTCAAGCACTCCGTCGAGGAGCGCTGCATATTGGGCGTAGAGGCTCAATTTCTCACCTGTTTACGGAAGCGGCGCGTCTAGCGCAGCGCCGCACCCTCGTCACCATCCTCAGAACCGGTCCGGCAGCTGGACTGGCCCGATCAGCTCCGAGTGGCGAGCGATTGCGAACCGGTCGGTCATTCCGGCGATGAAGTCGCCGATCCGCCGGACCTGCTGCACCTCGCCTTCGTCACTTCTCCATTCGGGCGGCAGCAGTGAGGGGTTCGAACGATAAGCGGAAGCCAGGCCGGCGACGACACGCTGCGCTTCGTCCTTCACGGCGACCAGTTCGGGCGCATTGTAGAGATTCTCGTAGAGGAAGCGTTTGAGCGCCTTCTCCTCGCTGGAAAGCCCGGGTGAAAATCCGGCCAGCGGCCGCCCGGCCGACCGGACCTCATCGATCGTTGCGACTTCAGAATCGCTCGCTCGCCGCTGAGTCTCGGCGATCACGTCGCCGACCATGGTGCCGATCATGTCGCGCACCAGCGCCCGCTGCATCTTGTCTGGCGGAAGTTCGCCCGATCGCCCGACGATCGCCCGCCAGTGCCGCTCCACCAGCGGAACCTCCAGCAACGAGTCCGCTTCGAGCACGCCGGCCCGAAGCCCGTCGTCGACGTCATGATTGTCATAGGCGATATCGTCGGCGATCGCTGCCACCTGCGCCTCCAGGCTCGGCCAGCTGCCAAGCTCCATGTCGAACTCCGCATTGGCCTCGGCGAGCGCCCAGCCGGGATTGGCGACCGGGCCATTGTGCTTCGCCAGGCCCTCCAGCGCCTCCCAGCTTAGGTTGAGCCCGTCGAAGCCGACGTAGGGCATTTCCTGCTTCGTCACGATCCGGACGGTGTGGCCGTTATGGTCAAAGCCGCCGGCGTCCTCCATCGCCTCCTGCAGCGCGTCCTCGCCCGCATGGCCGAATGGCGGATGGCCGAGATCGTGGGCCAGGCACAGCATTTCCGTCAAATCCTCGTTGAGACCGAGCGCTCGGGCGATTGTCCGCCCGATCTGCGCGACCTCGAGGCTGTGGGTGAGCCTGACCCGGTAATGATCGCCGTCCGGCGCGACGAACACCTGCGTCTTGTGGCGAAGGCGTCGGAAAGCGACGGAATGGACGATCCGGTCGCGGTCGCGCTGAAAGATGTCGCGCGGGCCCCGAGGCCCGCTATCGCTTTCGTTATGAAGCCGCCCGCGCGAGCGGGAGGGCTGTGCGGCTAGGCTGGCGAGCACCGTCATTCGGTGCGTCTATTGCGTCGCGAGCTTCCTGACCACCTGACCCGGCTGGCTGATCCAGCGCGTCGAATCGATTCGAACGCTCGAAAGCGCGTCGGCGAACAGCCGTGCATCCTCTTCGGTGTGGAACGGCCCGATCACCAGGCGCGCCCGCTCGTCAGCGCTCGCGACGAAGCCGTTGATCCCCGTGAACAGCGACGGCTTTCGCGACCGGATCTTGCGAAACTGATCGGGCAGCGCGTCGGCATCGCTGCCGCTTGCAAGCTGCAACCAGATCTTCCTGCCGCCTTCCGAAGACGCGACCCGGGCGGTCTGGATCAGATCGTTGTTCGGCGAGGAGGCCGCGCTCCTGATCGAACTTCGGGAAATCGACGCGAGCTGGACCTGGTTCGGCTGTTGTACCGCGGCCTGCGGCACATAGGCATATTGGACCGTCGCCGGCGGATAAGCCTGCTGTTCCGGCTGCGCATTCTGCTGCGCGCCCGGCTGATTGAGCATTTGCTCGATCGAGGCGAGCCGGTCTTCGGGCTGGCTGTTGGAAGCGACCGCGACTCCGCTCTCCGGGAAGATGCCGAGATGGACGGCGGCTGCCTTCTGGACGTTGCTGAGCGACGGGAGACGGCGGAAGAACGGGTCCATCCGCGCCGATGCGCCGGGCATCGTGTAATCGAGAGCGGTCCTCGCACCTGCAAAATCGCCATCGAGCGCAAGCACCAGCGCGCGCACTCGCTGCGCCGCCGTCTCCCGCTTCTGGAGAAGCGGCTGCAAGGTGGTCATCGCCAGCGTCTTCTTGCCGCTGATCGCCAGGCTGAGTGCCAGCCGGCGTCGCGCCTCGTCGCCATCGGCTCCATTGAGCGCGGCCCGATAATCGGTTTGCGCCGCGACCTGGTTGCCGAGCAAGTCGTAGGCCAATCCGCGGTCGCAGCCGATGCTCGCGGCAGTCGCTCCAAGCTGCTGGGCGCGGGCGAAATAGGTCAGTGCCTCGGTCGGGTCGCCGGCCTCGGCAAGCGCCGCCCCCATTCCCGCCGGTGGAAGCGGGCTGTTGCCGTTGACCTCCTCGGCGCGGCCGAAGAAGCCCGCGGCCGCCTGCGTGTCGCCGACCCGGACAGCGGCCTTTCCGGCGGCGACCAGCGCATCGAAATTCTTGGGATCATCGGCAAGGATTCGAACATTGCGGGCGAGTGCGTCGGCCGGGCTTTCCGAATAGACGGGCACTGACTGGGCCAGCGCCGCCAACGGCGCCGACGCCAGCGCGAATCCGGCGCTCGCGAGTGCAAGCGCCAATATGCGCGCGCGTTTCATTCTTCCATTTCCCACCGCATTCGATCCCCGTGGGGGAGAGAATCTTACCCGGAGCTTTCTGCCTAGTGGCTTAACGATGAGCCGTGCGGCTGCGGCGATGAGCGGGGCGCGTTAACACGCCCCGCCCAGCTTCACTGGTTGTTCTGCCGGTTCAGGAAACGCGGAATGTCGATCGGCTCGCGCCGGAAGCTGCCGGAGTCGCCACCCTCGTCGATCTGAGCGCGCGGTGCCCCGCGAGCGATGCTCGACATGCGCTCGAACAAGGTACCACCCGTGCCGGTTGCCGCCTTTGGCTGCACTGCAGGCGCTTCCTCGTCCTGCTCGACCTCTGCCGTCGGGCTGTCGTCTTCGTCGCTCGGCGGCGCAATTGGCGGTGCGCCGACCGGGCTCGTGAGAATATCGTCGGTATCGAGCAGGAGCTCGTCACCCTCCTCGGTTCCTTCTTCATTGGAGAGGTCGAGCGGAACGATGTCCCCATCCTCTTCGGCCGTCTCGGCCTCCGCCGCGGGCTCGGAATCCGTGGCCGGGGCCGGTGCGGCCGTGCGCGTCGGGAAAGTGAAGACTTTCGCCGGCTGCGCCTGGACGACATTCTCGGCCTCGATGCCGGTTGCAACGACGGACACCCGGATCTTGCCGTCGAGATCGTTGTTGAAGGCCGATCCCCAGATGATGTTGGCATCGGGGTCGACGAGTTCCTTGATGTGGCTCGCGGCCTCGTCGACTTCCATCAGCCGCATGTCCTCGCCGCCGGTGATCGAAATGATCACGCCCTTGGCGCCCTTCATGCTGACGCCGTCGAGCAGCGGGTTGGAAATCGCTTTTTCGGCGGCCTCGATGGCGCGGTTGTCGCCCGACGCTTCGCCGGTGCCCATCATCGCCTTGCCCATTTCCCCCATCACCGAGCGGACGTCGGCGAAATCGAGGTTGATGAGACCGGGCATTACCATCAGGTCGGTGATCCCGCGGACGCCCTGCTGGAGCACTTCGTCCGCCATTTCGAAGGCTTCCTTGAACGTCGTCTCCGAATTGGCGAGCCGGAACAGGTTCTGGTTCGGGATCACGATCAAAGTATCGACGTGCTGCTGGAGCTCCTCGATTCCGCTATCGGCCGAACGAGTCCGGCGCGAGCCCTCGAAGGCGAACGGCTTGGTGACCACGCCGACGGTCAGGATGCCCTTGTCGCGAGCCGCCTTGGCAATGACCGGCGCGGCGCCGGTTCCGGTCCCGCCGCCCATTCCGGCAGCAAGGAAGCACATATGCGCGCCATTGAGCGCCTGCTCGATCTCCTCGATCGATTCCTCGGCAGCGGCGCGGCCTATCTCGGGCCGGGAGCCGGCGCCAAGCCCCTGGGTGATCTTCAAGCCAAGCTGGATCCGACGGTCGGCCGACGACGTGTTGAGCGCTTGCGCGTCCGTGTTGGCGACGATGAAATCGACACCCTGGACATCGGCTCGGATCATGTTGGCGACCGCGTTTCCGCCGGCGCCTCCAACCCCGATGACGCTGATCCGCGGACGAAGCTCGTCGACTTCCGGCCGGATGAAATCGATGCTCATGGACCCACCCCCAAAAAATTCGTGCAACGCTTTGTAGCGTCGGGATGAATCTTTGAATCATCGCGAGTCGCAAGCCAAGTAAAAAAGTTAACAGGACGCGAAAAAAGTGGGGAATGCGACTCTGCGGACTCACGAAGCTGCGCATCGGGGCCATTGCAGACGCTCCGGGTTGGTGTGATGAAGCGCGACGTGAGGACCGCCCCGAGTTGAGCGACGGACGAACTTCCGAGGCCGCACCGCACGGTCTCGCCCGCCGCCTTGGCGTGTTCGACGCGACCATGCTGGTCATGGGCGGGATCATCGGCGCCGGGATTTTCGTCAATCCGGCGGAAGTCGCGCGCCATGTCGGCACGCCGCTTCTGATCGTAGGCGTGTGGATCGTCGGCGGCGTGGTCGCCCTCGCCGCCTCCTTCGTCTATGCCGAGCTTGCCGCTAGGCGCCCCGAAGTCGGCGGCCAATATGCCTATCTGCGCGACGCCTACGGGCCGATGCCCGCTTTCCTCTACGGCTGGGCATTGCTGCTGGTCATCCAGTCGGGCGGGATGGCAGCGGTCGCGATCACCTTCGCCCGCTATTTCCACGACCTCGTCCCGCTGCCCTTGTCCGACGGATCGATCGCGGTCCTCACTCTTGCGCTCCTGACGCTTGTGAATTGCTTCGGGGTTCGCTCGGGCAGCAACGTGCAGAGCGGCCTGATGCTGCTCAAGATCGCGGCAATCGCGGCGCTTGTCGCGCTGGGCTGGTGGTTTGCCCCGATCGCAAGCCAGGCCGCCCATTCCGTGACCGGCTCGCGGAGCTCGATTGGAGCAATCGGAGCGGCCCTGACTCCGGTGATGTTTGCGTATGGCGGTTGGCAGACGGCGAGCTTCGTTGCCGGTGAAATGCGCGATCCCCGGCGCGATCTCGCCCGCGGCCTGTTGCTCGGCGTTCTCGGGGTCGTGCTCCTCTACACGGCGGTCGCCTTCGTCTGTGTCTATGTGCTCGGGCCCTCCGGCCTGGCAGCGTCGACCACTCCGGCGAGCGATGTGATGCGCCTTGCGCTCGGCCAGCGCGGAGCGACGCTGATCGCTCTTGCGATCGCGGTATCGACGCTCGGCTTCCTCAGCCAGGGCATGCTGACCGCGCCCCGCGTCTATTTCGCAATGGCAGAGGACGGGCTGTTTTTCCGAAGCGTCGCCTGGGTCCATCCCGTGTCGCGAGTTCCGGTTGTCGCGATCGTCCTCCAGGGCGTCGCGGCGGCGGCAATCGCGCTTTCCGGAACGTACGGCCAGATCCTGAGCTACGTGGTCTCGGTCGATTTCATCTTCTTCGGCCTGACCGGCGCCGCGCTGTTCGTCTTCCAGCGGCGCAATCCCGACCAGGCCGTGGCTTTCCGGGCGCCTGCCCATCCGTTCACCACCGGGTTGTTTGTCGCGGCGTGCGTCATCGTCGTCATCGCAACCGTGTGGAACAATCCGATCAACAGCATGATCGGCTATGCGATCCTTCTCGCCGGAGTCCCCGCCTGCCTTTACTGGCAGCGCAAGAACAAGGCGGGTTCGGCATGAGGGCGATGCAGTCCGAGTACATGCACTGGGCCAAGTTCAAGGCGCCGGCGCGTTTCGCTCTCACCGGAAGCGAGGTTCCGCATTTCCGCATGGATTCGCTCCCGGTCACAATTGCCGATCTCGACCTCGATGGAGCCAGCCATCCGCGCTACGCGCCGCTGCGCGAGGCGATCGCGAAGCGCTACGGGGTGGCGCCGGACCAGGTTGTCGCCGCCGACGGAACGTCGATGGCGAACTTCCTCGCAATGGCGGCTTTGATCTCGCCCGGCGACGACGTGCTCATCGAGCGGCCGGCCTATGATCCGATCCTCGGCGCGGCGAGCTTTCTCGGCGCCAGGATCAGGCGGTTCGACCGGCGTGCGGAGGACCGGTTCGCGCTCGATCCCGATCTCATCGAGTCCGCGATGAGCGAGCGGACGCGGCTCATCGTCATCACCAACCTCCACAATCCGAGCAGCGCGCTTGCCGGCGAGGACGAGCTTCGTGCGCTCGGCGCGGTCGCGAGGCGGGCGAACGCGCGAATCCTCGTCGATGAAGTCTATCTCGACTCCGCGGTTCCGCCGCGGCGGAGCGCAATCCACCTCGGGCCCGAGTTCGTCTGCACCAATAGCCTCACCAAGGTTTACGGTCTCAGCGGCCTGCGGTGCGGATGGATTCTCGCCGAGCCCGACCTTGCCGAACGGATGTGGCGCGTGAACGACCTGTTCGGGGTCAACCAGGCACATCCGGCCGAACGGCTCGCCGGCATCGCGTTCGACCATCTCGACACGGTGATTGGCAACACGCCGGCGATGCTCGAGCGCAATCGCGCGCTCTTCAATGCGTTCGCGCAGTCACGCAGCGACCTCGAATGCATCCCGGCCGGGCATGGCATAACCGCCTTTCCGCGCTGGGCCGGCGGCGACACGGGCCGGCTCGATGCCTTGCTTCGCGATCGCTACGATGCGGCGGTGGTTCCGGGCCGCTGGTTCGAAATGCCCGACCATTTCCGGATCGGCTTCGGCTGCGCGACCGACTTTCTCGAACAGGGTCTCGAGCGGCTCGGCGCCGCGCTCGACACGCTCGCGTGAAACTCGACCGCCGTTACGTCGAAAAGCCGTGGGGACGGACCGGCCTTCCGCCGATGTTCGACCCACCGGCGGGCAAGCGGATCGGCGAGGTCTGGTTCACGGGCGGCGGCGACCTGCCACTGCTCGCGAAATACATCTTCACCAGCGAGCGACTCTCGGTTCAGGTCCACCCGGACGACGAGCAGGCGCGGGCCCGGGGACTGCCGCGCGGAAAGACCGAATGCTGGTACGTGCTGGACGCGCAGCCGGATTCGACGCTCGCCATCGGCCTCAGGCAGCAGGTTTCGGCTGAAATCCTGCGAGCGGCCGCGCTGGACGGCTCGATCGAAGCGCTGGTCGATTGGCGCCCGGTCCGCGCCGGGGATTTCTATTTTGTACCGGCAGGCACGGTCCACGCGATCGGCGCGGGATTGTCGCTGCTCGAGTTCCAGGAGAATTCGGACGTGACCTTCCGGCTCTATGACTATGGCCGCCCGCGCGAGCTTCACGTCGCCGACGCGGTCGCGGTGGCCCAGCGCCGCGCCTATCCGGCCGATCTGGCGAAGCATCTGTCGGTTGACGAAGATCGGCTGCTTGTCGACGGTCCGCACTTCACTCTCGTCCAGTCGCACGAGGACAGGCTTCGGGACCGGCAGCGCTGGGTGATCCCGCTGGACGGCGAGGTGCGGTCGGGCGGCGATGTCGCCGGCCCCGGCGAATGCCTGTTGCTGGAGGCGAACGAGCGCCTGGAAAGCGGCGGCGCCCGGATGCTGATCGGGGCTAGTCCGTAGCGGTCATTGCCAGTGCGATCGCGCCGAGCGGGCCGGCATCCGCGCCGAGCACCGGCGCGCAGACATAGTCGCTGCCGGAGGGCAGCTCGATAAAGCCGCCCAGGCTCTCCACGAGCTTCGACTGGATTTGCCCAAGGAGATGCGGCTGCGCAGCGATCACTCCGCCACCCATCGCGATTCTGCCGGGCGAGGCCGCGCAGATCATGACGTTGCAAAGCTGCGCAAGGGTCCAGACGACCGAATCCCAGAGCGGGTCGCCGGGCGCGATCGTGTCGGCGCGAAGCCCGAATCGCGCCTCCAGCGATGAGCCGGAGGCGAGGCCTTCGACGCAATCGCCGTGGAATGGGCACGATCCGGGCCAATCGTCGCCCGGAAGGCGCGGGACGCGGATGTGGCCGAGCTCGCAATTTCCGAACCCGCCGGTCGGCCGGCCGCCGACGATCAGCCCGACGCCGACACCGGTCCCCACCGTGACGTAGGCGAAATCGTCGAGGCCCCTCCCCGACCCCCAGCGCATCTCCGCGAGCGCCGCGCCGTTGACGTCGGTGTCGAAGGCGATTGGAACTCCGACTGTCTCCCGAAGCCGGGACGCGACCCTGGTCCCGCTCCATCCCGCCTTCGGAGTCGCCAGGATTTGGCCGAAGGTCGTCGAGTCCCGCGCCCGGTCGATCGGCCCGAAGCTCGCAATTCCGAGCATCTCGAATCCCAAATCCCGCTTCCAGCCGAGGAGCAGTTCTTCGATCCGGCCCAGCGTTTCATCCGGCGAGGTCGTCGGGATCGTCTCGCGCGCAAGTATGTCGCCCGGTCCGCGGGCCAGGATGGCGACGCATTTCGTCCCGCCAAGTTCGATTCCGGCGAGTATCACGCGAGATCGACCTCCCGGATCGCCGGCACTCCGAAGATCCACCAGAGTCCGCCGAACGCGGCGACCGCCGCCGTCAGGTAGAATGCGCTTTCATAGCCGGCGGCCTGGACGACGAAGCCGGTCACGATCGGCCCGAAGATTCCGGAAAGATTGCCGAGCGAGTTTTGCACGCCGACCCATGTGCCCGCTGCCCGGCGCCCCGAAAACATCTGCGCGATCGCGTAGAGATTGAGCGAAAGCGACGCCGTCGCCGCTCCGGCAAGGCACAGCAACAGTGCGGTGACGGTCCCCGAGTGCGCGAAGGCGAGCCCGAGGATCGCGACAGCGGAAGCCGTTTGGCTCCCGATCATCATCCAGCGGCGGATCGTCGCTTCCGAGCGCCCCGATCGCGTCCAACGGTCCGACACATGCCCGTAGGCCAGCGCGGCGACCGCCTGGACCGAATAACCGAGCGTCGCCAGCAACGTCATTTCGGTGATCGTGAAACCCCGCGACTGGACCAGATAAAGCGGCAGCCAGGCGAGCAGGAAATAAAAGCAGTAATTGCCCGCGCAATGGCCGATCGACATCGACCATAATGCCCATTTGCCGATCAGCGAGCGCATTGGAACGCGCGTCGATTCGCGTTCATGGGCGGCGACGTCGATCGAGCCGACCAGCCGCTGCCAAGGAGCCACCCACAACAAGGTTACAAGGCCGAAGGCGATAAACATCACGCGCCAGCCGAAGGATGCGACGATCAGCCCGCCGAGCAGCGTGCCGACGGCCGGTCCGAGCGCGATTCCAATGGCGACCGCCGCATTGGCGATGCCGCGGCTTTCGACCGGAATGTGGCGGGCGATGATTTTCGAGCTTCCGGGGAAGCTGATGCTTTCGCCGATGCCGAGCATGACCCGAAGCACCAGCAGCGATGCGAAGCCTCCGGCGAAGCCGGTCAGGAAGGTGCTTCCGGCCCAGGTCAGGATGCCCAGCGCCATCAGCCGGTAGACGGAGAAGCGGTCGCAAAGCCAACCCGCGAACAGCTGAATGGGCGCATAGACCCAGAAGAATGCCGAGAAGGCGACGCCATAGGCCCTGGCGGAAAGATGAAGGTCCGATTTGAGCAACGGCGCGGCGATTCCGACAGCGCCGCGATCCACATAATTCAGGAATACGGCCGCGCCGAGCATCAGGACCAGTCCGCGCGTCGCGCCCTGGGCCTTCGCGATCGTTGCCATGCCGATTCCCCCAACCGCCCGAGACAGCAGCCGTTAATGCATTGCGGAGCACTCTCGCACCAGCCAAACCGTGCATGAAGCGCGGCCGCCGCAGTTGGAACGGCGCAATCCTTGCAAGCGTTGGCTACGGGGCTGCACTCCTGACGGAGCACGAGTATGAGTAAGCTCAATTTCAAACGGCACCGGAAGATCGCGGGCCCGCTTGCGGCACTCGCCTTGCTCGCCGGCTGCGCGACCGCGACGCCTTATCAGCCGCTCGGCTATCCTGGCGCGAGCGGCGGCTACACCGACCAGCAGCTCGATTCGACGCACTTCCGCGTCAGTTTCTTCGGAAACAGCCTGACATCCCGTCAGCAGGTCGAGAATTACCTGCTGTACCGGGCTGCCGAGCTGACCCTGTCGCGCGGCTTCAGCTGCTTCACGATGGTGAATCACGACACCGACCGGAGGACGAGCGTCCAGGTGAATCCCTACGGTCCCGGCGGGGGCTTCTATCCCTATTGGTCGCCATACTGGAGCATGCACGGGGCGTTCGGCTGGTATAATTACGATCCGTTCTTCGGTGGACCGTTCTTCCCCGGTTCGTATGACGTGAACACAATCGACCGGTACCAGGCGATGGCGGACATTGCCGTGAGCAATTCGTGCGCAGCCAGCCCGGCGACGTTCAATGCGCAGCAGGTCGCCCAGAACCTGCGGCCGTACCTCGTCTATCCGAAGCCGCGGTAAGACCCGCCTAATAGCCGCCCTTGAGGACCGCGACCCACCGTCCGAGGACACCCCTTGGCGGCGGCTGGCGGATCAGCGTTCCGAGTGCGATGTCGCGGATATCGCCGCTGCTCGAGGAGGCGAGGCAGGCGAGTCCGACCAGGGTCGAGAAAGCCGGGCCGGCATGCGCGTCGGGAAGCCCGGCGAGCACGCGCGGCCGGCCGATCCGGACGGTCCGGCCGAGCACACCCTGCATGTAATCGGCGATATTCTTCAGTTCCGCGCCGCCGCCGGTGAGGACCACCGGCCGGCCGATCGGACCGGTAAAGCCAAGGCCCTTCAACGCCGAATCGACCTGTCCCGTCAGCTCCTCGACGCGGTGGCGGATGACGGTCATCAGCTGCGCGCGAGTGATCCGGACCGGCTCGGCGCCCTCTTCCACTCCAGCGTGGTTGGCATCGATCAGCTCATGGTTGTCGCGAGGGCTAGTCATCGCCGAGCCGTAGAAGCATTTGAGCCGCTCGGCGTCCCGCCGGTTGACGCCGAAGGTCGCGGCGATGTCGTCGCTGATATCCCGTGCGCCGAGCGGAATCGAGCGCAGGCCGACCAGGATTCCGCCATAGTGAAGCGAGACGTTCGTGACGCCTGCGCCGAGCTCGACCAATGCGACTCCCAAGTCCCGCTCTTCTTCCGACAAGCAGGCGTAGGCCGCGGCAATTGGCGACGCGACGATGGCTTTGACGCCCAGGTGCGCGGCGCGGATGATATAGTCGATATTGCGCAGCGGCGGCGCATCGGCGGCGATGACGTGGATGTCGACTCCCAGCCGGTCCGCGTGAAGCCCGATCGGTTGCCGAACTTCCTGAGCTCCGTCGATCGTGTAGAGCGCAGGGTGCGCGTGGAGAATGACTTTGCCGCCCTGGTCGATCGCCTCTCGTCCCTGGGTGAGAAGCTGCTCGATATCCGACGGCTCGATCTGGTGGCCGCCGAGCTCGACCTCGACATTGGCGACCTTGCTCGTCAGGCCGCCGGCGCCATAGCTCGCCCAGACATCCTCGATTGTCACGCCTGACATCCGCTCGGCAAGCTCGACAGCCTCGCGCACGGCGAACTCGCTCGCCTCAATATCCGTGATGTAGCCGCGCTGGACGCCGCGACTCTCGCGCTGGCCGGTTCCGAGGACGCGCACCCGGTCCTCGCCGTCGCGAGTGGCGATCAGTGCGCTCACCTTGGACGAGCCGATGTCCAGCGCGGCGATCAGCGGATGTTCGGGCGTGACGGACAATTTGTTTCAGCCCTGCGGTGGAGTTGGAGCGGCCGTGTCGGCGGGCGCGTGCGGGAGCCGAACGATCATCTTGCCCGGCAGCCTGAGGTCGAACCGCAAGAGTCCGCGGCCCAAAAGCCCGGTAGCCTTGTCGAGGTCCGCGAATTTGGCGAGCGCGCTCTTCGCCGCTTCTTCTCCCTCCGGCAGAGCAATCGTTTCGCCAGTCTGCAGGTCGAGGTCCCAGCGGCGGCCGCCCACCCAGGTCGCGGAAACCAGCTGCGGCCTGAGGCTCGGTGCCGCATCGAGGAGCCCGTTGAGATCGCGCTCGCGGACGTTCGCGCCAGGACCGATCAGAAGCGGCAGGTCCGGCATTTGCGTCACCGGGACCCGATCAATGACAACCCCCTGGGAATCGATCAGCGCAAGCCGGTCCCGATCCTGCCACAGCGCGGCCGGCTGCCGCTCCACGATGTCGATCACGAGGGTATCGGGAAGCCGCCGCGACACGCGCGCGTCCTTGACCCATCCGAAGCGGAGGAGCTGCTGGCGGATATCGTCCACGTCGACGAGCGGCATTGCCATGGAGCGCTGGGCGAGCGCGATTTCGTAAACCGGAGCGCTGTCCATGTGCTTGAGACCGACCACGTCGATCCGCTTCACGGTAAAGCCGGCGCGCCCAATCGCCTCGCCCGCGGCCGACAATGCCCGCTCGGGGACGTCCAGCGCGACGAGAACGACGGCCGCGATCAGGGCAAGGAACAGACCGAACGCGATTGCCGCCCAGCGATTGAGCCGCCCTTCGCTAACCGGGAGCCGCTTTGCGATCTTCTTGGGCATGGCAACGTGTGGCGCCGCCTTCCGCTGGCGGCCCGAAGCGCCCCTCCTGACTCGCGCCGCGGTCATTCAAGCGCTTCCTGGATCAGGGTCTCGACCAGCTCGGCATAGCTTATTCCGCGAGTCCTCGCCTGTTCCGGAACCAGGCTGAGCGGGGTCATTCCCGGCTGCGTATTCACCTCGAGCAGATAGATACCCTGCTCCCCGTTCCGGTCGTCCCAGCGAAAGTCTGAGCGCGACGCGCCCCTGCACCCGAGAAGGCGATGCGCCTGCAGCGCCATTTCCATCATCGCCGCGGCGATGGCGTCCGGGATCTCCGCCGGGCAGACATGCTCGGTCAGCCCTTCGGTATATTTCGCATCATAGTCATAGAAGCCCGCAACGGGCTTCAATTCGGTGACACCCAGGGCGCGGTCGCCGAGGATTGCGACGGTGAGCTCTCTGCCGCGAATGAACGGCTCCGCAAGCAGCCGGTGGAAATGGTGCCACGGCCCCTCGACCTCGCGGCCGATCGGCGAGCCGTAATTGCCGTCCCCGGTGACGATGGCAACGCCGACTGACGAGCCTTCGTTCACCGGCTTGACCACGAACGGGCGCGCGATCGGATCTTCGCGGAACAGGCTTTCGCTGGTCACAATCCGGCCCTCCGGCATTCGGATGCCGTGGGGCATGAGCACCATCTTGGTCAGTTCCTTGTCGATGGCGATGACCGAGGTTTCCAGCCCGCTGTGGGTATATTTGAGACCCATCAGGTCCATCATCCCCTGGACGCTTCCGTCCTCTCCAGGCGTGCCATGGAGCGCGTTGAACACCACGTCCGGCTTGAGTTCCGCAAGCTGCCGGGCGACGTCACGCCCCATGTCGAGCTCGTCGACCCTGCTCCAGCCATTGCCGCGGAGAGCCTGGGCAACGCCGCGGCCGCTCATCAACGAGACTTCGCGCTCCGACGACCAGCCGCCCATCAGCACGACGACGTGAATTTCCTTGTTCAACCGTAAACCCCGATCCGCTGGATTTCCCATTCGAGCTGGATGTTGGTCTTCTCCATCACCCGGCGGCGCACTTCCTCGCCCAGCTCCTCGATCTGGGCGCTTGTCGCGGCGCCGAGGTTGAGCAGGAAATTGCAATGCTTTTCGGAAACCTGCGCGTCGCCGATCCGAAGGCCCCGGCAACCGGCCGCGTCGATCAGTGCCCAGGCCTTGTGACCCGGCGGATTCTTGAAAGTCGAGCCGCCGGTCCGGCTTCGAAGCGGCTGCGACGCTTCGCGCTCGGCGGCAATGCGGTCCATTTCAGCGCCAATCGCCTTGGGGTCACCGGGGGCGCCCTGGAACAGCGCTTCGATCACGACGGCTCCCGGCGGCACATCGCCGTGGCGATAGGTGTAGCCGAGCTTTTCGGCAGGCCACGTCTCGATCGACCCATCGCGAAGCACGAGCCGCGCCTCGACCAACATGTCCTTGACCTCGCGCTCATAGGCTCCGGCGTTCATCCGCACTGCGCCGCCGATGGTGCCGGGGATGCCGCGCAGGAACTCGAGCCCCGCAACCCCCGCGTCGCGCGCTGCCGAAGCAACGGTGATTCCCATTGCGCCGCCGCCTGCCCGGACTCGATTGCCTGACTCAATTGTTGTCTTGGCAAAACTTTTGGGCAGCCGAACGACCACACCGTCGACGCCGCCGTCTCTGACGATCAGGTTGGAACCGACTCCGATCGGCGTGACCGGGACAGACTCGTCCAGTTCACGCAGAAACCTCGCCAGACCAGCCTCGTCCTTGGGTCTCACCAGCCATTCGGCCGGCCCGCCCGTGCGAAACCAGATGAAGTCGGCGAGGCTTCCGCCGCGCTCGATCGTGCCCTGCAACTCCGGCAGTGCAAGCTCGCCGGCCGCGCTCATTTGTGAGTCCTCGCCTTGGCGATTTCATCCGCCAGCCCGGCTGCCCATTTGGTGATGTCGCCCGCACCCATGCAGACGATTGTGTCGCCTTCGGCCGCGATGTCGCGCAGCGACGAAGCCAGGTCCGTCGGATCGGAAACGGCCTTCACCATCCGGTGGCCGTGGGCACGAAGCCCTTCTACCAGCGCCTCCGAATCCACGCCCTCGATCGGCTCTTCCCCGGCCGGGTAGACCGGCGCGACGAACACCACGTCGGCATCGTTGAAGGCGCTCTGGAAATCCTCCATCAACGCATTGAGACGCGTATAGCGATGTGGCTGCATCACCGCGATCACCCGGCCGCCCCCCGCGCCGTCGTCCGCGCCAGGTCGTGACGAAACGCTTTCGCGAGCGGCTGCCAGAACAGCGCGGATTTCCACCGGATGGTGCGCATAATCGTCGATGATCGTCGCGCCGTCGATTTCGCCCACCTTGCTGAAGCGCCGCTTGACGCCCTCGAACCGCTCGAAGCCGGCGACGATCTTCTCGTCGTCTATCCCGAGTTCGAGCGCCACCGCCACCGCCGCGAGCGCGTTCTGGACATTGTGCCTGCCCGGAATCGGCACGTGGATTCCCTCGATTGTCCGGCGCTCGCCGTCGCGCTCGAGAATGACCGCGTCGAAGCTTGTCCCGTCGCCGTTCGGCTGCACATTCTCCGCTCTCAGGTCGGCAAGTGCGGAAAAGCCGTAGGTGACGATCCGGCGGTCCTGGATCCGCCCGAGGATGCCCTGCACGTCCGGATGATCGATGCACAGCACCGCGAGCCCGTAGAAGGGTACGTTCTCGATGAATTCGCAGAAGGCGCGCTTCACTTCGTCGAAGCTGCCCCAATGCTCCAGATGCTCGGGATCGATGTTGGTTACGACCGCGATCGTCCCGTCGAGGCGAAGGAAGCTTCCGTCGCTTTCATCGGCCTCGACCACCATCCAGTCGCTTTTTCCGAGCCGTGCGTTGGAGCCGTAGCGATTGATGATTCCGCCGTTGATCACGGTCGGGTCCATTCCGCCGGAATCGAGCATCGCTGCAATCATCGACGTCGTCGTGGTCTTGCCGTGGGTTCCGGCGACCGCGATCGTCTTCTGCATCCGCATCAATTCGGCGAGCATCTCGGAGCGCTTGACGATCGGTAGCCGACGCTCGATCGCGGCCTCGACTTCCGGATTGCCGCGCGAGATGGCGGTGGAGACCACAACCACCGCTGCGTCGCCGAGGTTATCGGCGCTGTGTCCGATCGCAACGGCTATGCCGGTCTTGCGGAGCTTTTCCACGACATAGGAATCGGCCTGATCCGATCCCTGCACCGAGTAGCCTAGCTGGTGCATGACCTCCGCGATCCCGGACATGCCGATGCCGCCGATGCCGACGAAGTGGATGGTTCCGATGTCGGTGCCCAACGCCTTCATGCCGGCACTCCGGGGCCGGCATAGGCCGTGCGCCTGCGCGGCTCCAGCGCTCGACCGACGGGAAGCGCCGACAATCCGCCGCCGACGCGTTCCACCAGATCGGCAAGGTCGCGCGCCGCGTGCGGCCGTCCGGCCGACAGCGATCGCGCCGCGGCATTGGCGAGTGCCTGCGGATCCGCTGCAACCGCCTCGATCTGGCGGGAGAGCGCCTCGGGCGTGAACTCGCCCTGGGGAATCGCCCGAGCTCCCCCGGCGCGCGTCATCTCTCGGGCGTTGGCGGTCTGGTGGTCATCCGTCGCCGCTCCGAACGGGATCAGGATTGCCGGGCGTCCGGCAGCGGTCAGCTCCGCGATCGTCGATGCTCCGGCGCGGCCGATCACCAGATGCGCGTCGGCGAGCTTCTCCGGCATGTCGAGTATGTAGGTCATCAGCTCGGCCGGGATTCCGAGCTCGGAATAGCGGGCGCGGATTTCATCAATGTCCTCGGGCCGGCATTGCTGGACGACCTGCAGCCGGTGGCGCAGCGACGGCTCCAGCATCCCCAGGCCGCTCGGCACGACCTTGCCGAGGATGGTCGCGCCCTGGCTTCCGCCGGTGACCAGGATTTTCAGCGGCGCCGTCTCGTCGAACGGCGGGAACGGAATTTCGCCGATCCTGGCAATCGCCTCGCGCACCGGGTTGCCGACCACCACCACCTTGTCACGATACGCCGGCGCCAGCCGCTCGACTTCGGAGAAGGCGGAGGCGATCGCGGTGGCGCGGCCCGCAAGCATCCGGTTCACCCGCCCCATCACGCCGTTCTGCTCGTGGAGGACGGTCGGAATCCGCATCGCACTCGCAGCCAGCAGCGCCGGGAAGGCCGGATAGCCGCCAAAGCCAACTACGGCGTCGGGCCTATGGTCGCGATAGATCGCTTTCGCCTCGCGACGGCCGGCGAGGATAGCGAGGCCGGCTCTCGACCAGGCGACCGGATTGCGGCCAAGCTGGCGGGCCGCGAGCACATGCACCGGAATCTTGTCGAAAAGGCCCGGTATCTTGGCGCCGCGCGCGTCAGTAATCAGCAGCACGCCGTGCCCTCGCGCCGTGAGTTCGGCCGCAAGCGCATGCGCGGGGATCATGTGCCCGCCCGTTCCACCGGCGGCCAAGACAAAATTCATTTTCCGGCCTGGGCTCCTGCCTCGCTCTCGCCGCTCCACTTCACCACGTATGGCGAGCGGGTCAGATACGGATTGCGGCGGGTGAATGCGAGCAGCAATCCCATTGCGATCGAAAGCGCCAGCATCGAGCTTCCGCCATAGCTGATGAACGGCAAGGTCATGCCCTTGGACGGGGCAATCTGCACGTTGACCGCCATGTTGATGAGCGCCTGCAGCCCGAACTGGATGACCAGGCCCGCGGCGGCGAGGATCGCGAAGGGCGAATCCTCGTCGAGCAGCTTCACCAGCACTCGGGCGACGATCGTCAGGTAAAGGAAGGCGATGGCGAGGCAGGCGATGAGCCCGAACTCCTCGCCGATAACCGAGAAAATATAATCGGTGTGCGGCTCGGGAAGCCCGAACTTCCGCGTTCCCGCGCCCGGCCCCATGCCGAACAATCCGCCAGCGGTCAGCGTCCGCATCGCATTGTCGGTCTGGAAGGTGTCGCCCTGGCCGAACAGGAACCCGTCGATCCGCTGGGTCGCAACGTCATAGAAGAAATAGGCGAGCACGACCCCAACGACGCCCGCGACCGCAAGGATCCCCAGCGTCCGCAGCGACACGCCCGCAAGAGCGAGCAGTGCGACCCAGACCGAGACGAAGATGATCGTCGAGCCGAAATCCGGCTGCTTCATCAGCAGATAGGCAACCGCTCCGGTGATGATCGCCGAGAGCAGATAGACCGGCAGCGACTTGTCGGTTTCGCGAAGGCTGAGCAGCCACGCCATCGCGACGACGAAGAAGGGTTTCAGGAACTCCGACGGCTGCAGCTGGCCGACCCCGATTTCGATCCAGCGCCTTGCCCCGTTTACCTCCGGCCCGATGATCGGAACGAAGACCAATAGAACGAAGAAGAATGCCGCTCCGAACAGGCTCAGCCGCCGCGCGCGCTCTCGTGAGAGCATCGAGATTCCGATCATCACCGGAAGGCTGATCACGATCCAGGCAAGCTGGCGATAGAAGTAATGCAGCTCCGCGAAGTGCACGTTGCCGCCCGAATAGCGCACCGCCGCGGCGGGTGATGCGGCGGCGACCGCGATCAGCCCGATCCCGATCAGGACCGCGATCAGCAGCAGCAGGACCCGGTCGATCTCCCAGAACCAGCGCCCCACCGGCGACCGGTCCGACCGGCCGTAGCGGTTGGCATCGACCGTGATCTTGGCCTTCAGCCTGTCTGAAATGAGCCCCGTCATAATGCCCCCACCAGGCGTTTGAATTGGTCGCCGCGATCCTCGAAATCGCGGAACTGGTCGAAGCTCGCGCACGCCGGCGACAGAAGCACCGTATCACCGGGCTTCGCATCCTTCGCGGCCTGCCTGACGGCTTCGTCGAGTTTTCCACAATTTTTCACGGGGATGTGCGGCTTCAGCAGTCGTTCGAACAGCTCGGCAGCCTCGCCGATCGTGTAGGCCGACCGGACGCGGCCGAAGTGCGGGGCGCATTCGTCGAGATTGTCGGACTTCGGTTGACCGCCGAGAATCCAGCGGATGCTTTCGAAGGCGGCAAGCGCTGGCGCCGTCGCGGTCGGATTGGTCGCCTTGCTATCGTTGACGAATAACACCCCGTCCTTCTCGCGCACCCGCTCCATGCGGTGCGGGAGGCCGGGATAGGTACGGAGACCGTCTTCGATTTCACCTTGGCCGATGCCGAGGATCTCGCAGGTCTCGATCGCCGCAGCAGCATTTTGCGCATTGTGGGGGCCTTGCAGTGCCGGCCAATGCGATTGGTCCAAACCAACGTCCCGGCCCCGCACGATTTGTCCCGTCGACATCTCCAGCAGTCTTTCCTTCGACGCAGCGTAAGCTTCGAAGCTCTCGTAGCGGTCCAGGTGGTCGGGCGTGATGTTGAGCAGCACCGCGATGTCGCAATTAAGGCTCTGCGTCAGGTCGATCTGATAGCTCGACAGCTCGAGCACATAGACGCCGCCTTCTGGCAGCGGGTCCTGGGCGAGGATGGGCAGGCCGATATTGCCGCCCATCGTCGTCGGCACGCCCGCGGTCTGAAGGATGTGGTGGACGAGGGCGGTCGTGGTCGACTTGCCGTTGGTGCCGGTGATGCCGACTACCTTGTGCGGCGGAAGCTCGGGCCGGGCGCGGGCGAACAGCTCGATATCCCCGATGATCTCGACGCCGGCCTCGCGAGCGCGCTCTGCGATCAGGTGACGGTTGAGCGGCAGGCCCGGCGTGACGACCAGACTGTCGAATTCCGACAGATCGGTTTCGTCGAGATATTTGATTTTCGTCCCGGCAGGCGCTTTCGCGCGAGCCTGCTCCTTGGCGTCCCACGCCGTCACCTTGGCGCCGCTCGCAAGCAGCGCCTCGACGGTCGCCAGGCCCGAACGCGCGAGCCCGTAAACCGCATAATGATGTCCTGCGAAGGCTTTGGCCGCGATCACCTGAGCTTGAGGGTCGAAAGACCCGCGAGCGCAAGCACGAAGCTGATGATCCAGAAGCGGATGACGATGGTCGGCTCCGACCAGCCGATATGCTCGAAATGGTGATGGATCGGCGCCATCAGGAAGACGCGTTTCCCGGTTCGCTTGTAGACGAACACCTGGATGACGACGCTCAATGCCTCGACGACGAACAGACCGCCGACAATCGCGAGCACGAACTCATGGTGAGTCGCGACCGCGATCGCTCCGAGCGCCCCTCCGAGCGCCAGGCTGCCGGTATCGCCCATGAAGACCGCCGCGGGCGGTGCGTTGAACCACAGGAAGGCCAGCCCCGCACCGACGATCGCCAGGCACAGCACGGTGAGGTCGCCCGCCCCAGGCACGTGCGGGATTCCCAGATACGTCGCATATTTCACGTTGCCGACGAGGTAAGCGATGATGAGGAAGGCGATGCTGGCGATGATCACCGGCATGGTTGCCAGGCCGTCCAGCCCGTCGGTGAGGTTCACCGCATTGCCGAAGGAGACGATCACGAATGCGCCGAAGGCGATATAGAACCAGCCGAGGTCGGCCACCGATTCCTTGACGAACGGGAGATGAAGCTCGGTCCCGCTGTGGCGAACCATCAGCCAGGTGGCGAAGCCGGCGATCAGGAACTCCAGGACCAGCCGGGTCTTGCCCGACAGCCCCGCGTGATGCGCCTTTTTCACCTTGTCATAATCGTCGAGGAACCCGATCAGGCCGAAACCCGCGGTAACCAGCAGGCAACCCCACACATAGACGCTGCCGACGTTCATCCAGAGGAGCACCGACGTCGTCACCGCGATCAGGATCAGCAGGCCGCCCATGGTCGGAGTCCCGCGCTTGGCGAGATGGCCGACCGGGCCGTCCTCGCGGATCGGCTGCCCCTTGCCCTGCCGGACCCGGAGATAGGAGATCAACCAAGGGCCGAGCAGCAGGCCGATGACCAGCGCCGTCGCGCTCGCCGCACCCGCCCTGAAGCTCAGGTAGCGAATGAGGTTGAGCACCCCGGGGAAATCGAACTGCTGGGCTAGGAGGTAGAGCATTCCGCGATTTCCCTGATTAGCCGCTCGATCACCCGGGCGAGTCCGACCGAATTGGAGGCCTTTACCAGCACGGCATCGCCCGGCCTCAGAAGTCGCTCGACCGCCTCTGCAGCATCATCGGCGTTCGAGGCGCGGGTCACGTGGACCTGCTGCCCGAGCGCCGATTCGAGCACATCCATCTCTTCGCCGACCAGGACCAGCTCGTCCACCTTCGCTCGCGCAATGTCCGGCGCAAGCCCGGCATGAAGCTCCGCGCTGCGAGCCCCCAGCTCCCGCATCGGACCAAGCACGGCGATCCGCCTCCTCGCACCCGTCTCCGAGCCGAGACTCGCCAGGGTCGCCGCCATCGATGCGGGATTGGCATTGTAGCTTTCGTCGATCAGCACTGCCTCGCCGCCGTCGATTCGCAATATGTGCCGCTCGCCCCGGCCCTTGAGCCCCCCCAGGTCGGCGAGCGCAAGCCCGGCGAGGCCGATGTCGCCGCCGACCGCCTCGACCGCCGCAAGCACCGCCAGCGAATTCGACACCCAATGCTCGCCGCGCTGGGAAATGGTGAAGGTAACGTGGCTTTCGAGCAGTTCCGCGGTGATCAGGCTTCCGCCATTATCCGAGCGTACCGCGTGGAGCGCATGGACGTCGGCGTCGCCGCTTCCGAAGGTGATGATCCGGTCGGCGTGCCTGCGGGCGGCCCGCACCAGCCGGTCGCGATGCGGCGTGTCGTTGGGGACGATCGCGATCCCGTCCGGCTCCAGGCCTTCGAAAATTTCCGCCTTGGCGTCGGCGATCGCCTGTTCCGATCCGAGCGTTTCGATATGGGCGGGCGCGATTGCGGTCACCAGCGCCACGTTGGGCCTAACCATCCGGGTCAGGGCAGCGATTTCGCCCTTGTTGCTCATGCCCGTCTCGAGCACCGCAAATTCCGCCTCGCGCGGCATCCGGGCAAGCGACAGCGGAACTCCGGTGTGGTTGTTATAGCTCTTGACCGATCGATGGACTCTCCCCGGCCGCCAGCGCTCCAGGGCGGCGAAAAGCGCCTCTTTCGTGCTCGTCTTCCCAACCGAGCCGGTAACTCCGATGACCGTCGCCTGAGTGCGCTCGCGCGCTGCCCGGCCCAGCGCCTCGAGAGCCCGCGCCGTATCGTCGACCAGCACGTGCGGGTGGTCGACCGGCTCTGAAACGACAAGGCCTGCGGCACCGGCCGCAATCGCCTTGGCGATGAACTGGTGCCCGTCGTGGACGGTGCCCGGCATCGCGATGAACAGGTCGCCGGCCGTCACCTCGCGGCTGTCGAACGTCACCCCGTCCGCCTCGAACCGGCCATGCTCCGTGCCGCCCGTTGCGCGGGCGATTTCGTTGCTGGTCCAAAGGGCGGTCACGCCGCGCACTCCCGAGCGACCAGGGCGTCGTCGAACGGAAGCACCTGGGTCCCGACGATCTGGCCGGTCTCATGCCCCTTTCCGGCGAGAAGGATGATGTCCCCGGCCTCCGCCATCTCCAGCGCCCGGGCGATCGCATCCCGGCGGCCGGCGACTTCGATCGCCTTATGTGCCCCGGCAAGGATGTCGGCGCGGATTCGTGCCGGCTCCTCGCTTCTTGGATTGTCGTCGGTCACGATCACCACGTCGGACAGACGAGTCGCGACTTCGCCCATCGGCGCGCGCTTGCCCGCGTCGCGGTCGCCGCCGGCTCCGAAAACCGTGATCAACCTTCCCTCCACGTGCGGCCTCAACGCCTGGATTGCTGCCTCAAGCGCATCCGGCGTGTGCGCATAATCGACATAGACCGGGGCGCCCGCGCGGCTGATCACCGCCCGTTCCAGCCGCCCGCGAACCGGCGCTACTCGGCCCATCGCCGAAAAAACCGAGCGCCACTCGCCGCCAGTCGCAAGCACAAGTGCGGCCGCGGTAAGCACGTTCGCCGCCTGGTAGGCGCCGATCAGCGGCAGCGCGAGCCGGTGCGGCTTCCCCTGATATTCGATCGCAAGCGCCTGGCCGAGCGGAGTTGGAGCCTGCTCGACCAGCCGGATCGTCTCGCCGCCGCGCCCGACCGTCATCACGTCCAGGCCGCGCCGCTTCGCCCGCTCGATCACCTGGTCCGACCTTGGGTCGTCGGTCCAGATCACGGCCGTCCGCCCCGGCTCGATCACCTCATCGAACAGCCTCATCTTGGCTTCGAAATACGCATCCATGGTCGGATGATAGTCGAGATGGTCGCGACTGAAGTTGGTGAAGGCGGCGGCCGCCAGCGGCACGCCTTCCGCGCGATACTGGTCGAGCCCGTGACTGGATGCCTCATAGGCGACGTGGCTGATCCCCATCCGCTCGAGGCCAGCCATGTTGCTGAGGAAAGTGACAATGTCGGGCGTGGTGAGGCCGGTCTTCACCTGGTCGTCGGATGTGGTCACTCCAAGAGTGCCGATCGACGCCGAGCGGTGGCCCAGCATCCGCCAGATCTGCCGGGTCATTTCGACGGTCGAAGTCTTGCCGTTGGTTCCGGTCACCGCGACGACCGTCTCCGGATAAGGCGCGAAATATTTCGAGGCCATTTGCGCGAACAGACGCCGCGGCCGTTCGTCTGCGAGATGGACCGCCTGGCTGACCTTCGCCTCCGGCCGGGCGACCACCGCCACCGCTCCGCGCTCGACGGCGGCCGGAATGAAATCCTCGCCGTCGAACACCGCGCCCCTGAAGGCTCCGAACACGTTGCCGCCAGTCACCTTGCGGTGGTCGATCGCAAAGCCCGTCACGGTGGAATCATTCTGGACGTCCGCGAGATCGCACAGGCGCATGCGATTACTTTTCCTCGTGAACGTACGGGAGAACCTCGGCCATGTCCGGCTCGCGGTTCATGTCCGGCTGGACACCGAGCATCGGCGCGATCCGGCTGACGGTCTTGCTGACCACCGGCGCGACGTTCCAGCCGGCGGTGGTGAAACCGTAAGTTTCGGGCGTGGCCTTGGGTTCATCGAGCATGACCACGATTACATAGCGCGGGTCGTCCATCGGGAACACACCGGCGAAGCTGGTGATGTTGACCGACTGGCTGTAGCGGCCGTTGATCACCTTCTGAGCGGTGCCGGTCTTGCCCCCGACGCGATAGCCGGGCGCATCGGCCTTCCGGCCGGTGCCCTTCATCACCACCAGCCGAAGCAGTGCGCGCATCCGGTAGCTGGTATCGGCCGTGAACACCCGATGGCCTTTCGAGAGTGGGTGCTCCGGGCCGATCTTGAGGATCGTCGGCGGATGATAGACCCCGCCGTCGAAAAGGGTCGCATAGCCCATCGCGAGCTGCAGCGGGGCAACCGCGATGCCCTGGCCGAAGCCGACGGTCATGGTTTCGAACGGGCCCCAGGTGGACGGCGTGAGCGACCGGCCGCGCTCCTTCAACTCGACCTCGACCTTGTCGAGGAATCCCATCTTCTTGAGGAAAGCCTTCTGCCTTGCAGTCCCGGTCTGATCGGCAATTTGCGCCATTCCGATGTTCGAGCTTTCCATCATGATCTCGGCCACCGAGCATTGCCGTCCGAACGGGTGCGTGTCGTGGATCAGGTGGCCGTAGGCGGGAAGCACCTCCGGGCAATTGTACATCTGGCCCGGCCCGCTGACCACGCCCGAGTCCATCGCCATTGCAAGGGTGAACGGCTTGAACGTCGATCCGAGCTCATAGACGCCCAGAGTCGCGCGATTGAACATCTGGTCCGGAGTGATCTGGCCGGGCGCATTGGCATTCATCGCCGGAAGCGAAGTCATCGCCAGGATCTCGCCGGTATGGACATCCATGACGACGCCCGCCGCGCCGATCGCGGAGAAATGCGTCATCGCGTCCTGCAGCTCATGCTCCAGCGCTTGCTGGACGGTCATCGAAATCGACAGCTGAACAGGCCGGCCTCTCAGCGCGGGGTCCGACAATTGCTTGTCGAAAGCCCGCTCCGCCCCATAAGCGCCGTGACCGTCGATATTGGTGAAGCCGATCACGTGCGCGGCAAGGCTCGTTTGCGGGTAGAGCCGGTCAGGCTCGCGATCGAGTGCGATCCCCGGCTCGCCGATCGCATTCACTGCCTGAACCACGTCGGGAGACGCCCGCCGGCGGAGGTAGAAGAAGTTCTTCCCCGACCGGAGCATTGCAAAATAGTCGGCCTCGGTCCGCTCCGGCATCAGCTGCGCCAGCCGTCTCGCCAGCACGAGCTTGTCTCCGATCACCTTGTCCGGATGAAGGCCGATGCTCCAGGCGTCGATCGTGCGGGCCAGCGGGTAACCGTCGCGATCGACGATGTCGCCGCGCTCGGGAACCAGCGCGATGACGCCCTGCTGCCGGCCCGCATGGTCGCCGAAGGCGGCCAGATAGAGGATTCGCAGCGCGATCAGCGCCACAACGCCCGCATAGACCAGCATTCCGAGCATCAGCCGTTGATGCATGGTCGAAAGGATTTGCCGACGTTGTCCGACAAGGCGGAGCCGCTCGGGGCGCTGAGCTACGAGGGCTGCAGTCGGGGCGTTCATTGCGTGCGGCCGGAGTCCTTGGTTGTTGCGCGAGTCGCCGGAAGCGGAGCGAGCGGATCGGCCTTGGCGGTGCGCACCGGCCTTGTCATCGGGACGCTCGCCGCCGGCCCCTTCTTGTCCCCAGCTTTCTTGCCGTCCTGCGGTGCTTTCGAAACCATTGCTTTCGGAGGAGCGAGCTTCGGCACGGCGGGAGCAGAAGCCGCGGCGGAAGCCAGGTCGCGCTGGGGAAGTTTCAGGCTGGCCTCGTGGAGAAGCTGGCCGGCCGCCGGCGCCTCGGCGACATCGGGATCTTCGTCGCGGGCGAGCGGCTGGACAGGCTGCGGCGCCGGCGCGGAGGCGATCACCACGGGCGCATCCATTTCAAGCTTGTGCTCGGGCCGGATGAGTCGAGCGAGCTGGAACTTGTCGCCGAGGATCTGGTCAGCCGCCGGAGCCGAGAGCGACAGGACCCTGAGGTTCCACCGCTCCAGCTGCGCCAGCCTGCCGCGGGTCCCTATTTCGGTCTGAAGCAGGCGGATGTCCGATTGCGTCTGGACAATGTGGCTCTCGACGTCCTCCAGCGCTGCGCGCTCGGATGCCACCCGGAGGGAGACGAGGTAGCACCCGAGCGCGGCCCCGGCCACGGCGCTCGCCATGAAAACCGAATGGAAGCTTCGAACGCTCATTTGCGCTCTCCCGTGCTTTTCCTGGCCGGCGCGGTGCCGCGCACCGCGCTTCGCAGGCGTGCCGATCGTGAACGTGGATTGGCGGCCAGCTCGCGCTCCGACGGGGAAACCGGCTTTGCCACCCGCTCGAACGTGGGTTCGTTGGGGTCGGCAAGGACGGGCCGGTGGCGCGAGCCAGCCGGGGTCCCTCCGCTGCGTTCGCGAAGGAAGCGTTTGACGATCCGGTCCTCGAGGCTGTGGAAGGTGACCACCGCCAGCCGTCCGCCGGGCTTCAGCGAACGCTCGGCCGCCTCCAGCCCCTCCTCGAGCTCGTCGAGCTCGGCGTTGATGTGAATTCGGATTGCCTGGAACGTACGGGTCGCCGGGTCGCTCTTCTGGCCTGCGCGATAGCCGACGGCGCGGCGCACGATCGCCGCAAGCTCGGCGGTGCGCTCGATCGGGCGGCCGGCGACGATGGCCCTGGCAATGGTCCGCGCGCGGGGTTCCTCGCCATATTGGCGGAGCACGCGGGCGATCTCCGCTTCATCGGCTTGATTGAGGAACTCCGCCGCGGTCGGCCCGCTTTGTCCCATACGCATGTCGAGCGGCCCGTCGGCCTGAAACGAGAAGCCGCGCTCGGCCCGGTCGAGCTGCATCGAGCTGACACCGATATCGAGCGCGATTCCGTCGACGAGCCCAATTCCGCGATCCGCAAGCACCCGGTCCATCTGGCTGAAGCGTTCTTCGACGAGGGTAAGACGTCCCGATTCCACGGCGTCCGGGACGAGTGACCGGCCGTTCGCGATCGCGTCCGGATCGCGATCGAATCCGATCACCCGTCCCGCCCCCACCGCAAGCATTGAGCGTGTGTAGCCGCCCGCTCCGAAGGTCCCGTCGACGACCGTGTCGCCGGGCTGGATTGCAAGCGCGCCAATAACCTCGTCGATCAGTACGGGCGTGTGCGGCGCGCGGCTCGTCATGCGCCCAGCCCCCGCTCTTCGAGGCGGAATCGCGCGATGTCCTTCATGTCGGCCGGAATTCGCGGCTCGGCCAGGAACAGCTTGGGATTCCAGATCTGGAATGTTTCGCCGGTGCCCAGGAAGAGCGCGAGGTCCTCGACCTGCCCTTTGCGGCGCATCATCGGCGGAAGCACGATCCGGCCGGAACTGTCGTAGGGAACTTCCTCGGTGGCGGCGAACGCCATCAGGTTGCGCTGCTCATACTCGAGCTGGGCGTCGGGGTTGGTCTCTTCCTTCTCGAGAAGCCGCTCGAGCTTGCTGTGCTTGAGCGCCGCGTAGGCGGGATCATATGCGCTCAGTGCCGGGAAGGCCTCGTGCTTGGCCAGAACGATCATGCGGGCATCGCCGCGGCGCTCGATGACAGAGCGCAGGAAGGCGGGCACGGAGACGCGGCCCTTCGCGTCCACCGCGTTCAAAGCACTGCCCTGAAACAGATGCTCAAGCGCCACGTCATTCCCCTTCGCAGCGCACAGCTTCCCCGTTCGCGGGCGAGCGGCGTCGCCGCCGGTCCCGCGCCGGACAATCGGAATAGGGTTTAGCCCCGCGCTACAGCCGGTGTTGGTAACTCACGATGCGACGGGATACAATGGATTTTCATGCCAGTTCACGGGATTTCATGCCCAAGCTCGGATTTCCGCGACTTTTTTGCCTCACTTTCCCCTTACGTTCTACTCCCGTTCGCGAGTCCTACCCCTGTGGATAAGTCTGTGCGCGGCTGAATCTGCCGCGAATCACTGCTCAAGGCGGTCAAGCTCGCCCATCAGCAGGCCCAGGCTTGCCGAATCGCCAAGAAAGTCGGCGTCGGCGATGATCGTCGCTTCGCCCTTGCCAATGCGGCAATGCGCAACCAGTCCGGAATCGCCGGCAGCACAGCCCCTGCCGATCGCGACGAGCGTCCCGGGCGCCACCGTCCGAACGGACGCGCCGTCGAGGGCGATCTCCCTGAGCCCAAGCTGCTCCGGAGAATCGAGCCGAACGCCCCAGTGCATCAGGAGGCCGGTATCGGCGAAAGCCATCGGCGGGCGCAGCGGATCGCCGAGCGGGCGGCTGCTCGGCCATTCGAGCGCAGGATCGGCAAGCAGAAGGACATGGCCGCCGTCTCGAACCCATCGATCGAGCTCGACGAGGATTTCGCCTGGCTGCGCTCGGGGCTGCGCCATCAGCAGGAGCCGGTGCCCGGCGAGCGAGCGCCAGTCGGCGGTGCTGACCGGCATCACCCGATAACGGGTCTGAAGCGCCGCAAGCGCTGGCGAGCGCGGCGATTGAAGAGTCAGCTCCTCCGGAAAGATAATCGGCAGGCTGGTCAGGAGCAGAAGGTCGGGCCGTTCGGCGGGCGGGCGCGGCGGCAGCGTCGGAGTGGGCCGCCGAACCGCCAGTCCCACGACGAGCGCCACCGCAACCAGGAGAACGCCGATCGCGGCGGCAAGATTCCTGCGGCGCCCCTTCCAGGGTGTCACTTGCTGTTGCTGCTCTTGTTCTCTTCGCTGGACGTCGCTCCAGGCGCGACGCCGAGCTCCGCGAGCGGCTCGCTCGGCGCGCTCGCGGCCTCGTTCGCGGTCGAGGAGACGCTGTTCTCGTCGCGGCCGGAATGGCTGACGATGCTCCCCAGCAGGACCAGCAGGAAGGCGAACGCAAGCCCGGTCAGGCCGATGCGAACCCGCTGCGCAGTGGTTCCGGCTCGGTGGGACACATCGACGAAGCTATGGTTCGCTTCGACAATATGCAAGCTGGACCGTCCCTTCGCCCTTGACGAACGACCTTTGCCCGGCGCAATCGCCCCGGCCATGACTCGCACCCCGCTTCTGCTCACCCTCGCTGCAGCCGCTGCGCTTGCCGGCTGCGGCAATAAAAACGATCACACCATTGTCGCTGGACCCGACACCGACGAGGCCAGTACCGCCCCGGCGGCCAACGCTCCGGTGACTCTGCCGCCGTCGATCGCGGCCAGCAAGATCTATCGCTGCAAGGACAACAGCGTGGTCTACATCGACTGGCTGTCGGACAATAAGTCGGCGAATTTCCGCGCCAGCCAGACCGCCGTTCCGGTTACCCTGACCGCTCCGGAGGCCGGAAAGCCGATGGTCTCCGATGGTTATTCGCTGAGCGGAAGCGCGGCCGGATCGACCGTCACCCTGGCCCGTCCGGGCAAGGGCAGCCAGGAATGCAAAGCCTGACCAGCTTGTCGTGACCCGGTGAAAACATCCCCCCGCGGCGATGCCGCGGGGGTTTTCTTTTGCGCCCGCTTGACTCGGCATCGACGCGCCGCGCAGCTTGCCGGCGAGGGGGAACGGCATGCAGATCGACAGGCGGACTTTCACCAAGGGCGCGGTCGCGCTGGCGGCATCGGGAGCGCTCGGCGGTCGAGCGTCGGCGCAGCTGGCGCCGATGTTGTCGCCGCAGCAACGGGCGATTGGCGCCATCGAGGATTATGCCGAGGCACACCGCCGCTGGTTCGGCCTTCCGGGCATCACTCTGAGTGTCACAACTCCCGGCGGTTTCTCCTCGGTTGTGAACACGGGCGTCGCCAATCTTGATGCGCAGACGCCGATCACCGCCGATACGCTTTTCCAGATCGGCTCGATCAGCAAATCGCTGACCGCCGCAGTGCTTCACCAATTTATCGCCGAAGGCCGGCTGAAGCTCTCGGACAGGATCGTCGCGATCCTTCCGCGAGCGCCACTGCCAGCCGGAAGCCCGATCGAGGTCCAGCACCTTCTCGACCACGTAGCAGGCATTCCCGGCGATGCGCCCTTGTTCGTGCGCGGCGGGCTGTGGACCGCCTATGCGCCGGGCAAGCACTGGCATTATTCGAACACGGGCTATGAGCTTCTCGGTCATCTCGCCCAGCATATTGGCGGCAAGCCACTCCGCCAGCTTCTCGCGGAGCGGCTGTTCCGACCGCTTGGGATGATCCGAACCCGTGGCGCGCTGAAGGCGGCCGACCGGCTGCTTTACGCGCAAGGGTACGAGCCCGCGGATCTCTCGATCCCGTTCATTCGCGGCACTCCGCTCAGGCCCGCGGCCTGGGTGGACTCGACGTCTGCGGCAGGAAGCACCGCGTCCACCGCCGCCGACATGATGCGCTATCTGCAAGGTATCGCCGGAGCGGCACGGGGCAGCGGCGGCATGGGCCTGGGCGCGAAGCAGGCGCTTGCCTGGGTCAGCCACAACGTCCCCAGCGACTCCACGGAGATGGCCTACGGCAACGGGCTGATGCACGTCGAGGACAAGGGCCGGCGCTACCTCCACCACACCGGCGGGATGGTGTCATTCAGCTCGTCCTTCCACGTCGACGCCGGCAACGGCGTCGGCGCCTTCGCAAGCACCAACCTCAGCGCCTTTCCCGAATACAGGCCGCGCAAGCTGACGCTGTTCGCAGTCCAGGCGCTCGCCGCCGCGGAGGCCGGGCAGCCGATTCCCGACCCTCCCCCACTCGAAAGCCCGGTGAAGCAGCCCGGGGATTATGTCGGCCGTTACGCCAGCGGAGCGCGCGCTTTCGAAGTCCGCGCCGGGGGCGGCCTGACCATCGCGTCGAACGGGAAGGAAGCCGCCCTGGAGCCCGCCGGTGACGACCTGTTCGTCACGTCTCATCCGGATTTCCGGAACTTCACGGTAAAGTTCGATCGCTCGGCCAAGGTCGTCACGGCGGCATATTGGGGCCCGGAAACCTTCGTTCGCGACGGCGCGACGATGCACCTGCCGCCCGGCAATCCCGAGATGGCGCGGCTGGCGGGAACCTACATCAACGACAGCCCCTGGTTGGGAACGAGCGTGGTCGTCGAGCGCGGCGGCAAGCTCTGGCTCGGCACCGAGACCCCGCTGGCGCCGATCGGCAAGAATCTCTGGCGTGTCGGCGAGGAGAGCTGGTCGCCCGAACGGGCATCGTTCGCCGACTTGATGAACGGGAAGCCACAGACGCTCGTCTTCTCCGGCGTGGAGTTCGCACGACAGGATGTCTGAGCCGTGCGGCGTGGACGGCTCTACACCAGCCGTCTAGAGGGCCGCGCATGGACGTCCTCGAAGCCTCCCGAATCACGCCTGAAACGGTCGCCGAGCATGGGCTCAGCGACGAAGAATATGGCCGTATCCTGAAAGCACTCGACCGCGAGCCGAACCTGCTCGAGCTTGGAATCTTCTCGGTCATGTGGTCGGAGCATTGCTCGTACAAGAGCTCGCGGGTCCATCTGAAGACTCTTCCGACCGAGGCGCCCTGGGTGATCCAGGGCCCCGGCGAGAACGCCGGAGTCATCGACATCGGCGACGGCGATGCGGCCATCTTCAAGATGGAGAGCCACAACCACCCGTCCTACATCGAGCCCTATCAGGGCGCGGCGACCGGCGTCGGCGGGATCCTTCGCGATGTCTTCACCATGGGCGCGCGGCCCGTCGCCAACATGAATGCGTTGCGCTTCGGCTCCCCCGATCATCCCAAGACTCGGCACCTGGTCGCCGGAGTCGTCCACGGCATCGGCGGCTACGGCAATTGCGTCGGAGTCCCGACGGTCGGCGGCGAGGTCAATTTCGACCCCAGCTACAACGGCAACATCCTGGTCAACGCGATGACGGTGGGAGTCGCGAAGACCGACAAGATTTTCTACTCGGCGGCCGCCGGGATCGGCAATTCGGTCGTCTATGTCGGCTCCAAGACCGGCCGCGATGGAATCCACGGCGCGACCATGGCCAGCGCCGATTTCTCCGAGGACAGCGAGGAAAAGCGCCCGACCGTGCAGGTCGGCGACCCGTTCACCGAGAAACTGCTGATCGAGGCCTGCCTGGAGCTGATGGCGTCGGACGCGATCGTCGCGATCCAAGACATGGGCGCCGCCGGGCTCACCTCGTCCTCGGTAGAGATGGCCAGCAAGGGCGGGGTCGGAATCCGGCTCGACATGAACGAGGTGCCGTGCCGCGAGACCGGCATGACTCCCTACGAGATGATGCTGTCGGAAAGCCAGGAGCGCATGCTGATGGTGCTCAAGCCCGGCCGCGAAGCCGAGGCCGAGGCGATCTTCAGGAAGTGGGAGCTCGATTTCGCGGTGATCGGCGAAGTGACGGACACCGGCCGCATGGAGCTTGTCTGGAACGGCGAGACGGTCGCCGACATCCCGCTCGATCCGCTTGCCGACGAGGCCCCGCTTTACGAGCGCCCCTATGCGATTCCGAAGCCGACCGAACCGCTGACGGACATCCCCGAAAGCGCCGACATGGCCGCCGACCTCCTCAAGCTGATGGGCTCGCCCGCCCTCGCCTCGCGCCGCTGGGTCTGGGAGCAATATGACCAGACGGTCGGAGCCGACACCGTACAGTCGCCGGGCGGCGACGCCGCGGTCGTCCGGGTGCACGGAACGAACAAGGCGCTCGCGATCACCACCGACTGCACGCCGCGCTATTGCTTCGCCGACCCGGTCGAGGGTGGGAAGCAGGCGGTCGCCGAGGCCTACCGCAACCTCTCCGCAGTCGGCTCGAAGCCGCTTGCGATCACCAACTGCCTCAACTTCGGCAACCCGCAGCGACCCGAGATCATGGGCCAGTTCGCCGGCTGCGTCCAAGGCCTGGGCGAAGCGGCCAGGGCGCTCGATTTCCCCGTCGTGAGCGGCAATGTCTCGCTCTACAACGAGACCAAGAACGACGACGGCTCGTCGCTCGCCATTCTCCCCACCCCAGCGATCGGCGGAGTCGGCTTGCTCGGCGACGTTTCCAGCATGGCGACCATCGCCTTCAAGGCGGCGGGGGAGCACATCATCCTGATCGGCCACACAAAGGGCCATGTCGGCCGGTCGCTCTGGCTCGAAATCTGCCACGGCCGCCGGGAGGGCCCGCCGCCGCCGGTGGACCTCGCCGCCGAGAAACGCGCCGGCGAATGCATCCGCACCCTGATCGCCGGCGGGCTGGTCACCGCGGTCCACGATTGCTCCGACGGCGGTGCCGCGGTTGCTCTCGCCGAGATGGCGCTTGCCGGGAACGTCGGCCTGGAAATGACGGTGGTTGAGGAGATCCCCAATCCCGGGGCGATCCTGTTCGGCGAGGACCAGGGCCGCTACGTGGTCACCACCCGCGATCCCGACGCGGTTCGCGCCGCTGCCAATGCGGCGCAGCTGTTCACGGTGCCGATTGGAACCACCGGCGGCGACTCCCTGGTCTTCGACCTGCTCGGCCGCGGCGGCCGCCAGGCGGTGACCCTGGCCGCGCTGCGCGCCGCTCACGAAAGTTTCTTCCCAAGGCTGATGGGCGAGGATGCCGCCCTCGCCTAGACAAGCTCCCCGGCTGCGCTAGCCTCGCTCGAATTGGGGGAGGACACCATGTGGAAGCCCATCGCGCTCGCAACATTGGTGAGCGGCACGCTCGACATCCTGTTCGCGATCATTCTTACCCTGCTGTTCGGGCGGGACGTCGGGACCATGCTCCGCTCCGTCGCCTCCGGCCCCTTCCCCGCGGCCACCGATATGGGGGCGAGCGGCGCCATACTCGGCCTTGCCGTCCACTTCGCGCTGATGGCGATCATGGCGATCGTCTTCGTCATGGCCGCCCGGGCGAGGCCGGCGATTCTCACCAGGCCGGTTGCAAGCGGAATCGCGTACGGACTTGTCACCTATGTGGTTCTCGACCTGATTGTGGTTCCGCTGCGATTTCCCGGCGCATTCCCGCCGAAGACGATGTCGATCGCGACCCAGCTGTTCGCTCACATCGTCCTCGTCGGCCTGGTCTTCGCCTTCATTGCGCGCGGGACCATGAAGAGCGAGCCCACGGTCCGCGCGGCGGCCGCCCCCTAGCGCGCGGATGGCAACGACCGCGCCCGACCGGATACTGACGCTCGACGTCATCCGCGGAGTCGCGGTGATGGGCATTTTCTCCGTAAACGTCATCGCCTTCGCGATGATCGAAGCCGCCTATTTCAATCCGGCTGCATATGGCGGGCACGCGGGGACGGACCTTGCGCTGTGGGCCGCCAACATGGTGCTCATCGACGGGAAGATGCGAACGCTTTTCTCGATGCTGTTCGGCGCGTCGATGCTGCTCGTGATCGAGAAAGCCGAAGCGGCGGGACGCTCCGGATGGTGGACTCATTGCCGCCGGATGGTCGTCCTGTTGGCCTTCGGCCTGATCCATTATTATTTCATCTGGTTCGGCGACATATTGGCGCTCTACGCGGTGAGCGGCCTGATCGCCTTCCTGTTCCGGCGCATGCAGACCGAGAAGCTGGTCGCCCTCGGGGCGGGCTGCTGGTCGTCAACATGATCCTCTTCTCGCTGTTCCTTCACGGGCAATTTCTGGCCGACATCGCCGCCCATGCGCCGGGCGCGACGGCGAACGCCATCCACGCGTGGAACGAAGGCCTGGGCAGCCTGTACCCGTCCGCCGCCGAGGTCGCCAAAGACAAGGCGTTGCATCTCGAAGGCTACGCCAATTTCGCCCGGCACAACCTCGCCCGCTGGACCAGCGTGTTCGGAAGCAACCTTCCGTTCGTCATGGACACGATCGGCTTGATGCTGCTCGGAATGGCCGGGTTCAAGTCAGGTTTCCTGACCGGCCAATGGGCGGATTCGCGCTACCGCAAGCTCCTCATTCCAGCCATCGGCGCCGGAGCGCTCGCCGGCGGTGCGACCGTCGCATACGACGTCGCCTCGCATTTCTATGCGGTTGGAATGCTGAGCGCGTTCATCGTCGCCGAAACGCCCTTCATCACGATCATGGCGGTCGGCTATGCGGCGCTCATCATCCTGCTGTCGCGGCGGGCAGGACCGCTGACCCAGCGGATCGCGGCCGCCGGCCGCTGCGCCTTCACCAACTACCTCGGCACCAGCATCATCGCGAGCCTCGTCTTCAACGGCTGGGGCCTCGGCCTCTACGGCTCACTCTCGCGCTGGCAGGCCTGGCTTCTGGCGCCGGTCGTCTGGGCGATCATGCTGCTATGGTCGAAGCCCTGGCTCGACCGGTTCAATTACGGCCCGTTCGAATGGGCCTGGCGCAGCCTGTCGCGCGGAAGGCTCCAGCCGATGCGGAAGAAGACGGCGAGCCCGGCAGTAGCCGCGGCCTAGATCCGTCCGAAATTCTGATTGGTCGCCTTGCGGCCGAAGCCGGTCGGTCCGCCGCGCGCGCGGGACATCAGCGGGTTGGTGGCCTTGTCGAACTGCTCGACGGTCGTTTCGAACAAACGCCGAAGCTCGACCACCTCTCTCACCAGTTCGTCGGGGAAACGACGGCTCTCGATGCAAAAACGCGCGGTCGATTCGATAAGCTCGGCGATCTTGGCCAGGGTTTCCGCCCCAAGCTGGCGCGCCTCGCCCTTCAGCGTATGCGCGGGAATGACGAGCGCGGTCGTGTTCTGCTCGCGCATCGCCTGCTCGATCTGGCCGAGCGACTTGGCGCCGTCCTCGCGGAAATAGCCGAGGATTCGGATGAAACCGGGGCCAAGCTCGGCGCGGCTGCGCTCGAAGTGCACCCAGTCGACGATGTCCTGCTCGTCGCTCACCCCAGTCTCCTAGCGCCCGTGGCCTCGGGCAGTTGTCCAACGCTCCCGAATTAAGCCGAAAAGGGTAAAATTCTCCTTATCGGTCGAACGGGTTCTTCGGCGAGCGCAGAGTGAGCCGCAGTGGCACAGGTCCCAGGCCAAGCTCGCGGCGCATCGAATTCAGCAGATAGCGCCGGTAACTTTCCGGAAGCTCGGTGATTCGAGTCCCGAAGACGACGAAGCTCGGCGGCCGGGTCTTCACCTGGGTGATGTAACGCAGCTTGATCCGCTTCCCGCCGGGAGCCGGCGGAGGGTTGGCCTCGACGGCGCGCTCGAACCAGCGGTTGAGCTCACCGGTCCCGATTCGCCGCGACCATTGCTCGCGAAGCTCGAACGCTGCACCCAGCAGCTGGTCGATGCCTTTCCCGGTCTTCGCCGACACCGTCAGCACCGGGATGTTCTTGATCTGCGCGAGCCCTTCTTCGAGCGCCGCCTTGATGCCGTTGAACAAGGCGGAGGCATTTTCCGCGACGTCCCACTTGTTGACCGCAATCACGAGCGCCCGCCCCTCCTCGATGACCTGCTCGGCAATTCTCAGGTCCTGGGCTTCGAGGCCGCGGGTCGCATCCAGCAGCAGGATCACCAGCTCGGCCATATCGATCGCGCGCCGCGCGTCGGCGCTCGACAGCTTCTCCAGCTTGTCGGTGACCTTCGCGCGCTTCCTGAGCCCCGCGGTGTCCACCAGCCGGACCGGCCGCCCTTGCCACTCCCAGTCCATGGTGATCGAGTCGCGCGTGATTCCTGCTTCCGGCCCGGTAATCAGCCGCTCTTCGCCGAGCATCCGGTTGACCAAGGTCGATTTGCCCGCGTTGGGGCGTCCCACAATCGCCAGCTTGAGGGGCGCTCCGGCCGCCTCATCGTCGAGATCCTCTTCGTCGTGCTCGCGCTCGACGAACGGCAGAAGCGCCTCGAAGATGTCGCCCAAGCCCTCGCCATGCTCGGCGCTGATCGCGACCGGGTCGCCAAGCCCAAGCCGATAGGCGTCGAGCACTCCGGCCTCCGACGACCGCGCCTCGGCCTTGTTGGCAACCACGATCACCGGTGTTTTGCCGACCCGGAGCCACCGCGCGATCTCCGAATCGAGCGGAGTTACGCCCTCGCGCGCATCGACAATAAACAAAGCGACGTCGGCATCCCTGACCGCTGCCTCGGTCTGCTTGCGCATCCGGCCGGGCAGCGTGTGCGGGTCCTCGTCTTCATAACCGGCAGTGTCGATGATCCGGAATTCGAGCCCGAGCAGCCGGCCCTCGCCCTCACGACGGTCGCGGGTTACGCCAGGCCGGTCGTCGACCAGCGCCAGCTTCTTGCCGACGAGCCGGTTGAACAGCGTCGATTTGCCGACGTTCGGCCGGCCGACGATCGCGACTGTGGGTAAAGGCATTGGCGGCGCCTAGACGAACAAGGCCGTCATTGCGAGAAGCGCGGCGGCATGGCGCCGCAATCCAGGGCGGACATTGGCTGCAGGCGCAAAATGCACCGCCGATTACTCGCGAATGCCCGACGGCTTACCGAAACGCGTGCAACCGTCCGCCGTCGTCGAGCACGTAGAGCGTGCTGTTGGCGACGACCGGCGGCAGGCTGATGCTCGACTTGATGTTCGTCTGCCCCTGGACCGCGCCAGTCACCGGATCGGCGAAGATCAGCGCTCCTTGCGTGCTGGCGACGATCAGCCGTCCGCCGGCCAGGATCGGACCGGTATATTCGATCGGCCCGGTCTTGCTCTTTGCCCTGCGGAACTGCGGAAGCTGCGTGATCCAGCGCACCTTGCCGTTCGCCCGGGCGATGCACATCAACTTGGCCTCATCGGTGACGACGAAGATCCAGTCGCCCGCAACCCAGGGAGTCGCGATTCCCGCGAGGTTCAGCTCCCACATCCGTTGCCCTGTAATCAGTTCGAGCGCCACCATTCGGCCGCCCTGGCCGATGGCGATCACCTGGCCATTGTCGACGACCGGGTCGGCGTCGATGTCGGAAAGCGCGGAAACACTGGTCCGGATGCTGGTCCGGGCGAGCGCGTCCTGCCACACGACCCGGCCGTTCTCGTAGCGATAGGCGTTGAGTTCGCCCGACGAGAATCCGGCGACGACGGTGCCCTGGGCGAAGGCCGGCGAGGCGACCCCGAAGATGCCGGCGATCTCGAGCGAAGCGGCCGCGCTCCAGTTCGTTGAGCCATCTTCCAGTTTCAGCGAATAAAGCTGGTTGTCCTGGCTCATTACGTAAATGGCGTCGCCGGCGACGGTCGGGGAGCCGCGAAGCGGTCCACCGGGACGAACCTGCCAGGCTATTCCGCCGTTGGTCGCGTCGATCGCAGCGACGAAACCGAGACCGTTGGTGGCGTAGATGCGCCCGTTGTTGAAGGCGACGCCGCCGCCGAACAGCGCCGCGTCATTGCCTTTTTCCGTCCCGAACTGCGTGCGCCAGACTGGCGCACCGGTCTGGGCGTCGAAGGCGCGCACCGTAGCAGTGGTGTCGATCGTATAGATCCGTCCGCCGCCGATCACCGGCGCAGCAGCCAGGCGTGCGGTCAGAGTCGTCCCCTGTCCGATCGAGGCCTCCCACGCCTGCGCGATCGAGGCGCCGAGGGCGACGTGGCCCATCGCCTTCGATTCGTTACCGCCGGACTGCGCCCATTCCGTGTTCACGATCGGCGCCGGCAAGCTCATCGGCAGCGAGGCGGTAACCGGATCGACCTGGACATCGCTTTCGGTGACGAGCACCGCGATCCGCTCCCCGAGCACCGGGGTCGCCGCCTTCTTGTGCTTGAAGACGCTGCACCCGCCTGCGGCCAGCGCGACCGCTACGAGGGTCGCAACTCTGAACTGCTTCCAATTCATTCGGTGATTCCTGGTTGAGCGGGTTGCGGGACCGACGCGGTGGCATCGATCCCCAAGGTCCCGGCGATCTGGACCGCCCGGTTGCGGATCGTGTCCGGCACCTGCCGGTCGGCCGCGATCGCCGCGAACAAGCGGCCGGCCTTGTCCTTCTGTCCCTGCTTCAGATAGGCCATTGCGGTCATTTCGCCGGCGCTTCCGAACCAGGGCTCGCCCGGCTTTGTCAGCGGCTCCAGCCGCGAGATTACCTCTTCCGGCTTGATGCTATCGAATTCGAGCCCCGTGGTCCGGATCAGCGCGAGATTGCGGTATGCGTCCGGGAGGTCATTGTCGCTGGCGATCTGGCGATATTTGGACAACGCGGTGGTGCGGTCGTTGGAATCGAGCGCCATCGCCGCTTCGGTCAGAAGCGCGAGCGCCCGCACGACTTCGCTGTCGCTGCTCTCGAGCGGCTGCAGCCTCTTCTTCGCAAGGTCCAGATGGCCGCGGCCGATGTCGTTATAAATCGCCATCAGCTCTTCGGAATGTTCGGCGGCCTTTTGCTGCTGCCTGTTCTGCCAGTACAGCCACGCGCCGATGGCGACGAGGAAGAGGACGACCGCGGCGATCAGCCACGTGCCGTATGTCTTGGCGAACTGCTCCATCCGGTCCCGGCGCAGGTTCTCGTCGACCTCGCGCAGGAATGCCTCGTTGGTGGTATCGGGAGGTAGCGCCAAAGAGTGCCTCGACAAGAGGTGGGACAAGAGATTCGAAGGCCGCTTCCTTCCCCCAGTGCAGATGAACGGAAGCTGGCGCGGCTTCGTCTAGCGGCTCTCAAGGCAAAGGCAAAGGGGTCAGTCGGGAGCCGGCGCCAGAAGCGCATTTCGACAATCGCGGCAGTGTGATAGCGTAGCTTCCGGGCGCCGCTCCCGATCGCGGCCTGAGGGGGCATTATGGCAACGAAGGTCGCACCTCCACCAAAGGTGCCGCGCAAGCCTCGGCGCGAAGCGCTTCCGGACAGTCCCGATCCGATCGGGATCGCCATGGTCGCGGCGGTTTCCGGCAAGCCGATTCCGGACGTCGCGAAACGGGTGCTGGAGGAACAGGCCGAGCTAATCCACGCCCAGGTGGCCGAGCTGCGCTTGAAGCACGTCGGCGATATCGTGCGCGCAGTGCTGTGGGCGTTCCTTGCAGTCGGGGCGCTGGCAATCGTCATACTGCTCGGCGCGCTGGTTTATCACGCGGCGCGCTCGGATTCGCTCATTGTCGAAAGCTTCCGGGTACCTCCTGCCATGGAATCGCAGGGGCTGAGCGGCGAAGTCGTCGCCAAGGAAGTGCTCGATAAAATCGCCGCGTTCGACCAGAGTACGCAATCGGCCCGAAGCGCGAGCAGCTACGACAATAATTGGGGCGATGACCTCAAGATCGATATCCCCAACACCGGCGCCACCGCCGACCAGGTGTGGAAGCTGCTTCGCGGCTGGCTCGGCAAGGAAACGCGCATTTCGGGCGAGGTGATCCAGACTAGCGATGGGCTTGCGTTGACCACCCGTGTCGGGAGCAATCCCGGGCAAAGATTTGTCAGCAAGACAAGCGATCTCGACTCTCTGGTAAGCCAAGGCGCGGTGGCGATCTACGAGAAGACGCAGCCGTACCGCTCAGCCATTTACCTGCTTCGCTATGGCCGTGTGGCTGAAGGCCGCGCGCTCCTTCAGAAGCTTTCCGCAGACGCCTCTCCGCGCGAGCGCAAATGGGCATTCGTCGGCCTCGCTTGGGACGCGCGAAATGCGGGACACAT